>Ga0164290_1000312_pt1 | contig 174686 bp, 168 predicted proteins | sample Micstemetagenome_FD_108782 | JGI IMG/M metagenome (GOLD analysis project Ga0164290, IMG submission 108782) | Contaminated culture microbial community from soil near Moab, Utah, USA - Microcoleus steenstrupii SON62 (Illumina Assembly) | ecosystem: Environmental > Terrestrial > Soil > Soil crust...
AACTGCGTCCTTCTCCCCGTTTACGGGGGTGAGAAGCCGGTCGCCGCAGGCGATTCGTCATGCCGGTGGCATGACGAAAGGCTTCGAACGGGTGGGAGCTGCCGCAGGCAGCGGGTCCCGCCCAATGTCCGGCAGGACAGTGAGGGGCAGCGCCGACATTCGAAAGCTTTCGCCATGCCCCTCATCCGCCCTTCGGGCACCTGTGCCGGGGCGAGCCGCTTGTCTCGCCCGTCCTTCGGACCCCCGTGAACGGGGAGAAGGAAGAGGCGCTCGCCAACGCACAGGCCCGCCTCAAATCTCCCCGAAATCCCCCGAGCGGCCCTTGCCGGAGGCGAAGCGGGCGGCCCCGGTGCTGCCTTCGGAGCGGAAGGTTGCAGCACTCTCCCACTCGCGCACCAGCGCATCGGCCGGATCGAGCGACCATTGCGCGATCGCGGAAGCGCGGTCGGCGCGCATGCAGGACTGCGGGAATTTCGTCAGCTCGCGCGCGAGATTCAGCGCGGTGTCGAGTGCCGCCCCATCGGCGCAAACTCGGGTTGCGAGACCGATGGCGAGCGATTCGGCGGCGTCGACCTTGCGACCGGTGAGGATCAGGTCCATCGCCCGTCCGTGGCCGACGATCCGCGGCAGTCGCACCGTGCCGCCGTCGATCAGCGGCACGCCCCACCGGCGGCAGTAGACGCCCATATAGGCGCTCTCCTCCATCACCCTGAGGTCGCACCAGAGCGCGAGCTCCATCCCGCCTGCCACGGCGGGACCGGAGATCGCCGCGATGACGGGCTTGGTGAGCGCCAGTCGGGTCGGTCCCATCGGCCCCTTGCGCGGCCGGTCGTCGCGGCCGTCGAACTCGCCGTCGAGATCGTGCTCGGCGAACCACGTGTCGTCCATCCCGCCGGCGGCGCGCTTCAGGTCGAAGCCGGCGCAGAAGGCGCCGGGAATGCCGGTCAGCACCGCGACCTTCTGGCTGGCGTCGCGGTCGAAGGCGGTGAACGCCTGGAACAGCGCATCGGCCATCTCGGGATCGACGGCGTTGCGCGCCTCCGGACGGTTGATCCGCACGACCGTGACGTCGTCGTTGAACGTGACCTCGATCGTCATTCGGCTATGCCCTCCTCATATTCGGCGGACAGCGCCAGCCAGCGCTCCTCCTGGGCGGCGAGCTGATGCGACAAGTCGGAGCGTTCCTTGCCGAGCTGCGTCGCGGCCTTCGGATCCTTCTCGTAAAGGGCCGGATTGGCAAGTTGTTCCTCGATCGCGTCGATGCGCTTGCGCAGGCGCTCCATCAGGGCTTCCGTTGCCCTGATCTCCTTGGCCAGCGGCTCGAGCGCGGCGCGCCGCTGCGCCGCCTCGCGCCGCCGGTCTGCCTTCGACGCCTTGTCGGCCTCGCGCTTCTCGCGCCGGTCGACCGCGACGCCGGTGACGATCTGGCGGTAGTCGTCCATGTCGCCGTCGAACGGCGCGACCGTGCCGTCCCTGACCAGCCACAGTCGGTCGGCGGTGGCCTCGATCAGGTGGCGATCGTGCGAGATGAGGATCACCGCCCCATCGAACTCGTTGAGCGCATGGACGAGCTGCTCGCGCGAATCGATATCGAGATGGTTGGTCGGCTCGTCGAGGATGAACAGGTTCGGCCCGTCGAACGAGGCAAGGCCCATCAGAAGCCGCGCCTTCTCGCCGCCCGACAGATCCTTGGCGGGGGTCTGCATCTTCTCGGTCGACAGGCCCATCTGGGCGACGCGGGCGCGCACCTTCGCCTCCGGCGCCTCCGGCATCAGCCGGCGCACATGCTCGATCGCGTTCTCCTCCGGGCGCAGGTCGTCGAGCTGGTGCTGGGCGAACATCGACACCTTGAGCTGCGGCGCGATCGTGATGCCGCCGCTCTCCTTGTCGAGCCGGCCGGCGAGGAACTTCGCGAAGGTCGACTTGCCGTTGCCGTTGGCGCCCAAGAGCGCGATGCGGTCGTCGTGGTCGATGCGCAGCGTCAGGTTCTTCAGCACCGGCTTGCCGGGTTGGTAGCCGACCGTCGCCGACTGGATGGCGATGATCGGGGAGGCGGCCTCGCGCGCGGGATTGGGGAACGAGAACGGCCGCACGCTGTCATTCATCACCGCGGCGATCGGCTTCATCCGCTCCAGCGCCTTGATGCGCGACTGCGCCTGGCGGGCCTTCGACGCCTTGGCGCGGAAGCGCTCGACGAAGGCCTCCATGTGCTTGCGCGCCGCCTCCTGCTTCACGCGCGCCTTTTCCTGATGCTCCAGCGCCTCTTCGCGCTGCCGCTCGAACTGGTCGTAGCCGCCGCGCCAGTAGGTCAGCTTCTGCTGGTCGAGATGGACGATCGAGTTGACCGCGCGGTTCAGCAGGTCGCGGTCATGGCTGATCAGCAGGACCGTGTGCGGATACTTCCCGACATAGTTCTCCAGCCACAACGTGCCTTCGAGGTCAAGATAGTTGGTCGGCTCGTCGAGCAGCAGCAGGTCTGGCTCGGAGAACAGCACGGCGGCGAGCGCGACGCGCATGCGCCAGCCGCCGGAGAAGGACGAGGCGGGCCGCTTCTGCGCATCCTCGTCGAAGCCCAGGCCGGCGAGGATGGTGGCCGCGCGGGATTCGGCCGTATGCGCGTCGATGTCGGCCAGCCGCATGTGAATCTCGCCGATGCGGTTCGGGTCGGTCGCGGTCTCCGCCTCTGCCAGCAGGGCGGCGCGTTCCTTGTCGGCGGCGAGCACGATCTCGATCAGGGGATCCTCTGTGCCGGGCGCTTCCTGCGCGACCTGGCCGATGCGCAGGCCCTTCGGCAGCGAGATCGAGCCGGTCTCCATGGCGAGCTCGCCGGTGATCGCCTTGAACAGCGTGGTCTTGCCGGTGCCATTGCGGCCGACCAGGCCCGCCTTCGCGCCCGCCGGCAGGCTGAGCGAAGCGTGGTCGAGGAGAAGCCGCCCGGCGATCCGGAGCGAAAGGTCGTTGATCGTAAGCATGGCCCGAGCGTTTTGCACGCTGCGCGCGGCTTCGCAAGGCGGCGGAACCGGGCTTCCGGCGCGCCGCGGAAAGCGCGCTCCGGGGCTTCAGAGCTTCAAGCTTGCCGCCGTCGAAGGTTTTTTCCGCGGATGGGGTGCATTCTGGCTGAAAGCTGTTAACATGCGCGACGCAGAAATCGCCGGATCGTGATTTCATCCGACCGGTGCGCTCGCATCCCGAAATTCCAGACCGAGGTTAGGATATCCATTGCAGGTACTCGTTCGCGAAAACAATGTCGACCAGGCTCTCCGTGTCCTGAAGAAGAAGATGCAGCGCGAAGGCATCTTCCGCGAGATGAAGGCGCGTCAGGCATATGAGAAGCCGTCGGAGAAGCGCGCGCGAGAAAAGGCCGAGGCCGTCCGCCGGTCCCGCAAGGCCGCCCGCAAGCAGATGCAGCGTGAGGGCCTGCTGCCCGCGCCGAAGAAGAAGGTCATCGAGCGCAAGGGCCCGGACCGCGGCCCGCGTCCGACGACCTGAGCATTCCTGAAAATCCAGACGTGCGGGCGGCTATGCGAATTGCCGCCCGTTTTCCGTTCGCTGGAAGTAGATCAGATCGAGCGTCAGCGACGGTTTGCCGAGGCTGGTCAGGATCGTGTGCGCCTGGCCGCGATGATGGGTTTGGTGGTTGAAAATGTGCGCAAGTGCCGGCGCCAGCCGCTGTGACACCGTGCGCATGTCGGTGACGGTCATGTAGGTAAAACGGCCGGTCAGCGCCTTTTCGGTCAGGCCTTCGACATAGTCGGCGATCCTTTGGTCCTCCGCCTCGCGCGCCGCCCGCAGCTTAGCGACGTCGGAGAAAAGGATAGTGTCGAGCGTCGCCGGCGCCTGCCCTTCGCCGGTGAAACGCTTCATCCAGATGCGGTCAGCGACGAGTATATGGTTGAGCGTCGCCATCATCGACCTGAAGAAGGCGCCGGTCTCGCGATTGAATTCGTCTTCCGACAATTCGAGGGCCGCGTCGTAGAGCTGCCCGTTCGCCCATCTGTTGTAGGCGGCGAACATACGGAAATGCTGCTTCACATCTTTTCCTTTCCAGCGCGACCGTTCACACTGGCCTCATAGACCCCAGCCTAGCGGACGCCAATGACCATTCTCCTCTACGAACTCGTGGGCGCGAATCCTTCGCGCCCGTTCAGCCCACATGTGTGGAAGATCGCGCTTGCGCTGGCGCACAAGGGCCTTCCCTTCGAGACCGTACCGGTGCCGTTCACCGGTGTGCCGAAGATCGAGGGCGGCTTCTCCAAGACCGTGCCGGTGATCCGCGACGGCGGAACTTTGATGAAGGAGTCCTTCGACATTGCCGTCTATCTCGAGGAGACCTATCCGGACCGGCCGAGCCTGTTCAAGGGCGAGGGCGGTAAGGCGGCCGCGCGTTTCGTCGAGCGCTGGTCGCAGGCGGTGGTGCGACCCTATCTCGGCGGCGCTGCGCTGATGGACATCTACGGGCGCCTCGCTCAGGCGGACCAGGCCTATTTCCGCCCGTCGCGTCAGGCGCGGTTCGGCGACCGGTCGCTGGAGGAGGTGTCGGGCGAGCGGGAGGCCGGACTCCACGCCTGGCGGGCCGGACTGGAGCCGCTGCGCGACATGCTCTCGTACCAGCCGTTCATCGGTGGCGAAGGACCGCTCTATGCCGACTACATCGTCGCCGGTTTCCTGCAATGGATGAGAGTGGTCTCGCCCTTCCGCTTTCTCGACCCGGCCGACCCGGTAGCCGCCTGGTTCGAGCGGTGCCTCGACCTGCATGGCGGCCTGATGCGCAAGGTGCCGGCGGCGGCGTGACGCGGCCGCGCCCCTTGGCAATCGCGGGGGCGGCGTGTATGGAGCGCCACCCACGCGAAACCACATCTGACAAGGACGAAAAATGGCCGTCGAACGCACCTTTTCCATGATCAAGCCAGACGCCACCAAGCGCAATCTGACGGGCGCGATCACCAAGATGCTCGAGGATGCCGGCCTGCGCGTCGTCGCCTCCAAGCGCGTGTGGATGAGCCGCCGCGAGGCCGAGGGCTTCTATGCCGTGCACAAGGAGCGCCCCTTCTTCGGCGAACTGGTCGAGTTCATGTCGTCCGGCCCGACGGTGGTGCAGGTGCTCGAAGGCGAGAACGCGATCGCCAAGAACCGTGAGGTGATGGGCGCGACCAACCCGGCCAACGCCGCCGAAGGCACCATCCGCAAGGTGCACGCTCTGTCGATCGGCGAGAACTCGGTGCACGGCTCGGACGCGCCGGAAACCGCGAAGGAAGAGATCGCTTACTGGTTCTCGGGCACCGAGATCGTCGGCTGACCACAGCCGACATGGAACAGCTTCAAAGGCCGGGCCTCGCGCCCGGCCTTTTTTCATGCGCGCAGCCGCAGCGCCTCGGCAGTCGGCGTGAGCGACGGCACTACTCTGGCGCGGGCGAGGAACTCGTCAACCGCAAGCGGCGGCGCGTAGAGGTAGCCCTGGAACATGCGGCAGCCGAAGGCACGCAGCAGCGTTTCCTGTTGCGCCGTCTCGACATGCTCCGCCACCGCTGCCAGTCCCAGCGTGTCGGCCATGGCGAGGATGGTCCGCACCAACGCCCGGTCGCTCTCCCTGGTCTCGATGTCGGCCACGAAGGAACCGTCGATCTTGAGCTCGTCGAACGGCATCTGCCGCAGGTCGGCGAGCGAGGAGTAGCCGGTGCCGAAGTCGTCGAGCGAGAATCGGATGCCGAGCCGGCGCAGCGCATGCATCCGTTCGGCCGTGACCTTCTGGTTCTCGGCCATCACCTGCTCGGTGAATTCGAGCATCAGGCGCGAGGCGTCGACCGCGTGCTCCTCGATCAGCTGCCGGACATAGGCGACGAAGCCTGGATTGCTGAACGACTTCGGCGACACGTTGATCGAGAGGCGCAGATGCGCGGTGTCGGGACTGGCCTGCCAGCCGGCCAGCGTGTGCACGCCCTTGGAGAGGACTGTGCGGCAGAGATCGTGAATCAGCCCGGACTTCTCGGCGAGCGGGATAAAGCGGTCGGGCCCGACGGGGCCGAGCTCCGGATGGGTCCAGCGCAGCAGCGCCTCGGCCGAGACGATGCGGCCGAACTGATCGACCTGCGGCTGGAAATGCAGGTGTAGATGGTCCTCCGCGAGCGCGGTGCGCAGGTCGGCGACGAGGCGGAACTGCTCGTTCTCATCTGCGATGTCGGACGGATCGAACAGGGCCATCGCGTTGCGACCGGACGCCTTGGCCCGGTACATCGCGATGTCGGCGCGCTTCAGCACCTCGTCGACGCGCGGTTCGTTGCCGTCGAAGACGACGATGCCGACGCTGGCGGAGGCCTGGTGTTCGACGGCACCGATCAGGTGCGGCTGCGCGAGCTCGCGCAACACGGCCTCGGCGGTATGGTTGGCGCGCGTGGAGGCGTCCGCGTCGGTCGCGCCCGCGTCCTCGATGCAGACGACGAATTCGTCGCCGCCTATGCGTGCCACGAGATCGCCCGGCTCGACGCAGGCCAATAGCCGTTCGGCGACCTGCACGAGATAGGCGTCGCCGGTGTCGTGGCCCTCGCTGTCGTTGAGCGTCTTGAAGTTGTCCAGGTCGATGAAGAGCAGTGCGCCGCGCCGCGCGCCATGGCGCGTCCGCTCCAGCGTCTCGCGGAGCCGGTCGAGCAGCGCACGGCGGTTCGGCAGGTGCGTGAGCGGGTCGAAATAGGCGAGCTCCTTGATCTCGAGTTCCTGCCGTTTGCGTAGTGAAATGTCGGAGGCGTAGCCGTGCCAGACGACTGCGCCGCCAACCCTTTCGGGCGCCGCCGACGCGCGCAGCCATTTCTCGACGCCGTCGGGAGTGCGGATGCGAAACTCGTGGTCCCAATATTTGAACGCCCGGTGGCATTCCCTGAGCGACTTATAGTAGGCGTCAAGGTCCTCGGGTACGATGAGCTTGGTGAACGTCTCGGGGTCCTGCGCCTGCGGGGCATTGGGGATGCCGGTCAGCCGGTGGAAGCCTTCACTATAGAAGAGGACGCGGAACGAGCCGTCGGCCCCTCTGCTATACTGGAACAGGCCGCCGGGGATTTGCGTGATCAGCTTCTTGTAGTGTTCCTCAAGCTTGAGGCGCTTGATCGTCTCGGTGATCTCGCGGACCGATCCTTCATAGAACAGGGGCTTGCCCGTCCGGTTATGACGCACGATGCGGGCCGATTCCGAGATCCAGATGCGCTCGCGCGTCTTGTGCCGGTAGATCTCGGACACGAAGTCTTCGACATGGCCCTGCGAGTGAAGGATGCGGCGGAACTCGTCGCGACGGCCGGGCTCGACATACCATTCGCCGCCGATGTCATGGACGCTCGCCAGCATCTCGGCCTCGCTCGAATAGCCGTTCAGCTTCACCAGAGCCTTATTGGCGGAGAGCTGCTGGCCATCGATCGAAGAGCGGTAGATGCCTTCTGACAGGTGCTCGATGAGGTCGCGGCTGTTCTGATGTTCGTAAGAGGCCTCGATCCAGCGGCGGCGGTAGGTGAGGGTGGTCAACACGAGAACGCCGATGACCAGCGGGATGGACACGGCAAGCCAGCCTGTCCCCGCTCCCAGTCCGAAAAGGTTCGCCAGCGCGTCCAGCATTGCCCCTGAGGATAGCTCGAGTGGCCGGAGCTTACGTCAGGGCATTTCCCAAAGCTCTAACTGACGTGAAAAACAGCAGGCAGGGTTAATGCGGAATTTATATGCAGACAAACAATGGGAAATGCCGCCGGCTGAGGAGTTCAACGCTTTCCGCCTAGGGACTCTCGCCGAAATAGCGTTGCCGGATTTCCGCGATCTGCCCCCTTTCATGCGGATTTTACGCAGGAAGTTCCCGACGCTATGCGCGCGGGCGGTCAGGACCAGCGGCCGAGCGCTTCCTCGTCCGATTCCTTGGCGTCGACCCACCCGCCCTCTGTGCCGTCGGCGAGATGTTCCTTCTTCCAGAAGGGCGCCCGCGACTTGAGGAAATCCATCAGGAAGGACGCCGCGTCGAAGGCGGCCTGCCGGTGGGCGGAGGCCGCGACCACCAGAACGATGTTCCCGCCCGGCGCAATGCGCCCGACGCGATGGATCGCCGCGAGCGCGCTCACCGGCCAGCGTGCGGCCGCTTCCTCGGCGATCCGCCGGATCTCGGCCTCGGCCATGCCGGGATAGTGTTCGAGTTCGAGCGCGGCGAGGGCTCCGTCCTCGCTGCGGCACAGGCCGCTGAAGGTGACGACCGCGCCGGTGTCGGGCAGGCCGTTGACGAGCGCCGAGACCTCGGCGGAGAGATCGAAATCCTCCTCCTGGATCCTGATCTCGATGCGGGCCGTCATGGCTAGCCGCCGGTCATCGGGGGGAAGAGCGCGATCTCGCGCGCACCGGCGATCGCCTCGTCGTGGCGCGAATGCTCCTGGTTGATCGCGACGCGGATCGCTTCGGGATGACGCAGTGCTTCCTGGTAACCTTCGCCGCGCTCGCGCAGCCACAGAAGGAGGTCGCGCACCGTCCTCACCTCGGCGGGAAGCTCGACCTCTTCTTCCGGAAGGCCGATCCGTTCCCTGACCCAGGCGAAGTAGATGAGCTTCACGGCCGCCTCACTCGTCCACCACGTGCTTCAAGCCGGCGCGGAAATAGTCGTAGCCGGTGTAGAGCGTCACGATCGCCGACACCCAGAGAAGGGTGATGCCGACCTGCGTCGTGTAGGGGAATATCTTGTCGCCGGCGGGGCCTGCCAGCAGGAAGGCTATGGCGACCATCTGGATGGTCGTCTTCCACTTGGCGAGCCGGGTGACCGGCAGGCTGACCTTCAGCTCGGCGAGATATTCGCGCAGGCCCGAGACGAGGATCTCGCGGCACAGGATGACGATGGCCGCCCACAGCGACCAACCGTGGATGGTCTCGACGGGATCGGCGGCGAGCAGCATGAGGCAGGTGGAGACCAGAAGCTTGTCGGCGATCGGGTCGAGCATCCGGCCGATATTCGAGGTCTGTTTCCAGATGCGCGCGAGATAGCCGTCGAGATAGTCGGTGACGCTCGCCAGCACGAAGAGGAACAGGGCCAACCAGCGGGCGAAGTCGCTCGATTCGAGCCGTCCCTCCAGATAGAAGCAGACGACGATCAGCGGCACCGCGAGAATGCGCCCGTAAGTCAGCAGATTCGGGATATTGTACGCCTTGCTAGCCATCCGCCGTCTTTTCGCTTCTCATCTCTGACTGTCAACAGATGCGGCCTCTTCCGTTCAACCGCAAGGGCCGGTTCCGCCGGCGCGCCGAACTATCGGTTGCGCCAGAGCCGATTCGCCCTCCCGGCTCACTAATGGGATGAATCAGCCATTGTCGTGGAAATATTTTCGCACCTGAAGATCATAAATGAAATCAACCACTTCCGTGATCAGGCAGAAACGTCGTCCCCATTGTGCTCCCCATTCGCAAGTGCGCAATACCACATCAATGCACATCCGAATCTTGGTCGTCGAAACCGCCAGCATCGTGTATATCACACATGCGGGGTAGGGCGCTGCACAACGCTATATCGCCGCTATCGATCTTCCGCACATCACGCCCAAGGGGGCCGCTCCTGCACGATGATCTGAACGCAGTTGAGCGATGCCTGCCGGATAAGCCTCAGCTTTGCGCGTTCGGTCGGGCACTTGATCGTCCACAGGCAGTCGTCCAAGCCGCCGGTCCCATCTCGTGAACTGGCGCGGCACCTGTCGGCCAATCCCGCGTCCTTTATCAACTGCCACACCCGATTGAGTGAGGCCGAGACGATCACGTCAAACGCCATGTTCGGCGGCGCGTTGAGGATCAGGTTTTGCGGCAGTTCGTAGCGTTCCGCGCCCGCACCGAGAGCAATCGGACGTCCGTGCTCAATGCCTCGATCCAGCTTGAGCCGTAGAGTCCCGCTTATGCGAGACGTTTCCCGTTGTGCCATGCCTGCCCCATCAACACGCCTAGCCGCTCTTCAAAACTCGCACGCCGCACCTGGTGTGCCGCACGCATCTGCTCGGCCTCGGCCGCTGCGGCGTCGATCTCGTCCTGGGTGACGAGACCCCGCGCGGCTCCTGCCTCACCAAGCGTGATCTCACCCACCTCCTCTAATCCAGCGGCAAGGGTTCCGACCTCGATAGCCTCAAAGACGGGAGGCTCCGGCATAGGCATGAAACGCAATTCGTCCTCAAACTTGGGATCGATGAACGAGCCTTTAGGGATCATCGTCAGAACGAGCTCGGTGCCGTCGCCCTGACAGCGGCCGAAATCGAACGTGATCTCGTTATCCGCGGTAGTGTGCATACGTAGCTTTGCCATCGTTAAAATCCCGGAACAGTGAACACGCCTTCGTCTTCGTCAACCGGCTCGCGCGCCATCACTGCGTATCTGATGGAGTCCCAGCTGTGGTCGTAGCCCTTGCGAGGTTGGCGTGTTGTCTTGCCGGTGTTTTTGTCGACCTTCCACTTGTAGTGTTTGGTCTCGTCAATCGTCTCTACGCACTGAGGGTTCACGATGATCCGATACCCGTTGATATGCCGGATGCCTTCGACCACGCTCTTCCCGATGACGTTCTTCTGCGTCACTACAATGTTGTGACCCATGTCCCTGAGAGCGTCGGTCGTGCGCTGCTCGGAGTTGTCCGCGATGACGGGGAAATCCTGCGCCCCGACAATGTCTAGAAGCTCGGCAATGCCTTGCACGTCCTCGCCGTATCCGACCGCCTCGCGCTCGACGTAGATAACCCGCGGCTTCTCCAGCACCCATGTCTTCGTCGCGACTGAGGGATCGTCCTTGTAGCCAAGGTCCAGCCCGAAACACGGCGTCTCGTCAGCTAGGTATTGATATGGCAGCGTCCCGATCTCAACCTTGGAATAGACGCGCTCGCCGCCGGTAACATCGAACTCGCCGCCGTAGACGTTGCGCCATTGCGGCTCGTCATACTGCTTCATACGCCAATAGTTGTCGGCGGCAGGGGAGGCGAAGAACGCCGGGTTATCTTCCTGGGTGGTGTGGATCAGGAGTGTGTTTGCGGGCGGCTTACCCGAGAAGTAGAGTTGCTCAACCGCGTCCTCGGGATCGAGCGGGTTCCAAGTCGTGATGAGCTGCGCCCCGCGTTCGCGTAGGACTTGGATCACGAGGTTCAAAGCAACGCCCGTCACGTTGCGCGCCTCGTCAATCCAGAAGATGTCCACGCCATCAAGGCCGCGCGTCGTCTCGTCGGCGTCGGAGTCGAGACCACGGAAGAACACTTCCGATCCTGTCACCTTGTTCTTGATGACGAGATGCTGAATGTCGAACCGATCCTGTAAGCCGAGGCGGTAGATCGCGCGTTCGATGGCCCGTTTGCTAGATTGCCGGATCGAGATCAGGTGTTTTCGCAGGCCGCAGACGGTGACGAAACCAGCATCCATGCGGAGTGCGATATAGGTCGCGACGTGGGTCGTCTTGGCCGTGCCGCGACCGCCCTTGATGGCCGCATGCGTGAACGGCTTGAACAACGGCGCATATGAAGACGAGAAGAGAACCTTGCCGCCGTCGCGCATGTCGCGCATTCGGGCGCTCGCACGTAGACGCTGCAAGGCACGATCATTCGCGCCCGAATTTGTGAGGATGTTCCAGCCATCGAGCAGCATTGATCAGCAGGCGCGGATTAATGGGAGGTGGAGAAACAGTAGCGGCCAAGCTCAGGCGGCGTGAGCTTGCGGGCTGACCACCCAATTTCCTTGTCGCCCTGATACTCAAACGTGCGCTCATACATGAGGTCATCAGGTTCGCGGATGACGAGCCGCCTGACGCCGCGCTCGTCAATTGTATCTGAAACGACCACAGCGTTTGTCACCTCGACCTCCTTTAATCCCGCGATTGTTGACCTCACACGATCTTGCCGGACGGCGGCTTATCGATCTTGTCCAGAACCTTCTTGGTCGACTTCTTGTCGGACTCCTGCTCGAGCCGGAGGCCATTCACCTTCGCGCCGAGGAGCCCGAGCATGGTCTTGACGAACGTTTCATCCACGAGACCGTTACCGTATGCCTGCATGACGGTGTCGATTGCGTCGACCGGGGCGAGAGCTGCGACCTTCTGCGGATCAGGAATGGCGTTGAGAACGGCGTGATTACCGGCCGCGCGCTTGATGATCTCGTAGGAGGCGTCGAGCCTATCCTTGAGGTTCACAGCGATCTTGCCATCGACCACGTCTTCCAGAAACTCGAATGCGCTCCGAAGCTTGTTGGTAGCGCGCGACCTGGCATAGATTTTCGCCTGCGCGATGGTCATGCCGCCAGTCTTCGATCCGACATGTTCTAGGAGCCGCTTGTGATAGTCCTCGCGGGCCTGCTCTTGCATCCGCTGCTCATACTGCTCGCGCCGCTTCTTGATCCACCGGATGACATCATCACGAGAGCAGGGGCCGAAGATGGAGCACTGCATCACCTGCTCGATCGTGATCGAGTCCAACTCCTGAACTGGAATAACCGTAGCCGCGTTGAAGGATATATTAAAGGACACGGAAGTATATCCTTGTATAGCTGTGTGTATTGACGCGAAGTATATACATAATATTGTGGCAATGCAAGGTAGCGCCCAAAATAAACCTTGACATTTACTTCAGTAATTGCGATGATGCGAATACAGTGCGATTGCTCGCATAGCTCTCCTGTTGAGGCCTTAGGCCAAGAGGTATCCGCCCTGGAGGCAAACCCGCGGTAGGGTTTCGCTCATGGGCTAGGTCCTACCGCGGTTTCTCTAAGAATGAGAGCCGCAATGCCCCGTCAGATCGATCTCCAGAGACTCTCTTCCACAGAATATCGCGACATCAAGGATCAGTTGAACCGTATCGAGGCGTTGCTCCGGTTCGGCCTTGAAGCATCGCCTGTCGCTCTGCCGCCAACTCCACGTGACGATCAAGCGCGGAGGCAGATGCAGTGACCGAAATTCTTCTCAAGCTCATGCAGTCGCGAGTGTGCAAGTTGCGGGCTTTGAACCTCGGAGACGCAGCAGCAATTGCTGCCGCCGATCAGCTTATGAGGCAATTCGAAGACCTCTACGCGCGCGAGCAGAGAATGGGTCTCGTTACCAAGCGGCGTCCGACTGTAAGTGTCGGCAATTTGGTCCAGTTGCGAACGATGGGGAGCGGGCAACTTTCGGGCATCGCCTCCACGCCTGACAAGGACCATATGGGCCACAAGGTGCAGCCGGGCGCGTTCACCGAGTCCATCCGCAAGCGTGGCTTGAAGGGTGCGAGAGGCATCAAACTGCTCCTCGATCACGAATGGAGCAAGCCCGCAGGGGCCATCACACGACTGGAATACAACGCGCGCGGGCAGCTTGAGATCGACTGCCAGATGGCGCTGGAGGTCTCGTATGCGCGCGACCGCTACGAGGCAATCAAGGCGGCAGGCGGCTACAATTTCAGCGTGGGCTTCCGCGTCGAAGACTACGAGATCGTAGAGACGAACGACGACATCTACGCGCTCATCAAAAGCGGTGACCTGTTCGAGGTGTCGCTCGTCGCGTTCCCGGCCAATGATGGCGCGACCCTGAACCTTGCCGCATCAACCCCCGACGCAATGCTTGCCGACATGCTGAGCAGGCTGCGCCACATGAACACACAACTTCAAGGAGCATGAGCATGTTGAACGGAAAGCAAGTCGTAGAACTGATGAAAAAGGCCGGATGGACCCCGGCTGCGCTCGCGGAATCGATCAACTCGCGGATCAGGATCGAGCGCCACACGAAGCACACGGATGCAGACGAGGTGACCGTCGAGCAAGCCGAGTCGGTCCTGAAGCGAGGAAGCGGTCTCAGCGGCGCGCAGGAGGACGTGTTCGAGCGTTGGGTCGCGAGCCGCCTCGGTCACGACGGTGTAGGCACGAACACGTTCCAGAAGCCGATGCCATCCGAGACGCTGAAGCTCAATTTGCCGCCTGTTCCGGTCGGGATCGAAATCGAACCGGCGTCGGACACCATCGCATTCAAGGACCAGACCAATCATCGGGCACGGCAGAAGCTGATAGCGGCCTGAAAGTCCGGGTCTCGTTGCTGATCCTCCCGCGACCTGAGACCCCTGTCGGTGCTGTTGCCGCATCCCGGCACCGACAGGGAGCTTCTTCGAAGAAGGAACGTCGAATGCAGAACGATCCTCGCAACATCAAGCTGGCTGCATATCTGAGAGCACGCCCGACCGCGACCGACGAGCAGCTAACCCAATACCTCGTCTTTCATTGTGGCACGCAATGGGACCACGCGCGGGGCATCGTCGCCGAACTCCGCAAGGAACAGGCCCTCAGCGAAGCGATGCCGACGCTGCCTGACCCTGCCCCTGTGGCAAAGAAGTCGAGGCGGAAGGCGGCATGAGCAAGGGCCGGAATCTTCTTACGAGCAGGTTCAAGGAGTCGAAGCGGCTGGAATCCAAGATCGAACGCGAGGCGATCAAGTTTCGCACCAAGCATCCGCATTTCGTGCCGCCTGTCGATAATCCGCGCTCGTATATCCAATCGAACGAGCGTGGCGCGCACTTCTTCCGAACGTTCGAGAAGGGGAGTCTCCGCCGATGACGCTGCATTGCACCACGCGCACCTGCCAGAATCCACCGACACCGCTCAACATGAATGTGCAGCCACGGCAGACCGTGAACGAGAACGGGGTATTGCAGAATGGCTAGTTTCGTAGAATCCGCGACCTTAATGGTCGTAGACAAGAGCACTAAAGAGATCAACCAGATCAATCGTGCTCTCAAGAACCTGTTCCGCACTGCCAACAGCATGCGCAACATGAAAATGAGCGTCAACACCACGGGCATCGACAGGGCCATATCGAAGACACGCACGTTGCAGCGCGATATGAGCGCTCTCGCACGCCATCAGATCAATATACGCCCGAACATCAACACGCGCGCAGTAGAAAGCGCCCTGTCTCGTCTAGTGCGAAATCGCAGCGTCAACATCATGGCCGGGGTCAGTGGAGGCCTTGGTGGTGGCTTCGGTCGAAGCATTGGTAGGGACATCGCGTTCGGCTTCCGTGCGTCGATCGGCAATGAGCTGTTTCGGATGATGCGAGGCGTAGGGCGCGAGGCTGTCAGCGCTACCTCGTCGTCCGAAGATGCACGTGTCCGGTTACTGCAAGCGGGTTTTACGGACGCGGAAGCGAACCAAGCCGTCGAGATGTCGCGGAAGGTTCAGCAGAAGTTCTCGCAGGTTCCGGCCGCAGCGATCCTTGATGCATCCGTTGAGCAGCTCTCGACCTTGCGCAACTCGAACGCCAGCCTGAGCGATTACGAGACAGCGATGGAACGGGTTGCGCGAAACTCGCAGCGACTAGCCATCGCCTACAAGGATGCCGCGAAAGGTGCAGTTGAGGCGCGTCAGCTAGAACGCCTGTCGCAAATCATGGGTGCAGACGTTGACAACACGCGCATTCAGGAACTCCAGGATGCGGCAATGAGGGCCGTTGTAGCCTCCGGCAGCGAAATGACCATTGCCGAGGCCGTCCGAACCATGCAGCAGCTTGGATCGACGTTGACGCGCAGCCTCTCGCCACAAGCCCTGACCGACATCCTTCTGACTCGCGACGAAGGCGGCCGCGCGTCCACCGCCGAATGGCGCACGGCCATGCAGAATATGATGCGGGCTGACCTCAACAAGGCGGATAAGCGGGCTCAAACCGCTCTAGGCCTACGCGATGCGCAAGGGCGGGCGATTCCGGAAGTGGTTGACGCCTTTTCCTCTAGCTTCATTGACGCTGTGGACAAGTACATCGTGCCTGCGCTCGAAGCACCAGGCTTGGGCCAAGCAGGGTCAGCAGAGATCGGCGCATGGCTTGACGAGGTGGGCGGCTTCACAACTGCCGGTGCTCGCGCGATTGCGGATGCTGCCTTTAGCCTTAGAGACGGTGAAACTCGACGCCAACGCGCTGCCGCGCGCGCCGTCAACCTGAACCCACAACTTGCGCAGAATACATTCCGGGGCGCAACGCAATCGCTCATCGCCTCATTCGATACGGCCACAGGTCGCAATCTCGAGAAGCTCGGGCCTATCTTTGCCGCCGAAGTTACACCGCTGACGAAGGCGATTGATTTAGCCGGTCAGCAAGCAGATCGAGGTGAGTTCGCGAAAGCGGCGGATACGATGCTCAAGGCTAGTGGCAATCTGCTGCTTGGCCCTGCCGGTACTGCTCTTGCGGGCGTCGGCGTATTGGACGGGCTTCGGACACTACTCGACCCGTCATCCAGCAAGCTCGAAAAAGGGTCGGCCACCCTCCAAGTTGCCGCATCAACGCTGCTCGGGGCCGCAACATCCTTCGGCGATATGCTGGGTGTTGAGCGCCCGGTAACGCCCGAAGATATCGCCGCGAGACGAATGAATGAGTTTCTTCGCGAGTTGGATCGAGAAACCGAACGTGCGAAGGGCTTCAGCGCAATCGGGCGCCAGGTCGATTCCGCAGCAATGGTAAAGCAAACTACTACCGCTGCTGTGAAGGAATTTCAGCGGCAGCAGGGTTTGAAACCGGACGGCATTATCGGCCCGCGCACGACAGCCGCGCTCAACAAGGTCGGAACGAGCGTGGAAAAGCTTGTGGCCAATCAGCAGCAGACGGCAAAAGCTGCGACGGATAATGCCGAGATCATGCGCAAGTACCTTGCGGATCAACGGAAGCGGGATGAAGAGACAGCGGCCGCAGAGAACAAGGTCAAAGGGATCGACCCCAACGCGAAAGGCCCCGTAGAGACCGCTCGGGACTTTATCAGCGACGCCATAAGCAACGTCACCGGCCTAACGAATACTGTTCTCAAGCCTGTTTTCACGGCTAAGGATGCTGTGGTTACCGCACTCGATTTCTTGACCAGAGCATCCAATAATGCGGCAGAAGGCGTCAGCCGATTGGCGCAGGCGACCGGCGTAAAAGACACGCCCAAGGAATCTCTCGACAAGGCGATTATGGCGGCGGAGCGATCACGTCGCAATTCCCTCGGAAACAAGCCCTTTCTAGACGAGATGGATCGGGTGTTCCGGTTGGAGCGGCTCGATAAGGCCTTTGACCGTCGCGATACGGTGGAAGGCATAAAAGACGAGAGTATGGGCGGGATTGATAGCATCATCACCAATGCCTTCAATCTCGGCGGCCAGCAGGCAGGCGACGCAATAACGACGGCCGGCCAGTCGCTGCCACCTATGGGAGCACTTTTTGGCGACAACGCAGAAGCCGCGATCAATGCGCCTGGGCTAGGATCTCAGTTCGGTCGTGCCGCCGCTGCTGCGATCAGTGCCGCCGCCGCCAACATTCGCGTCAACGTCAATCAAGCGGCAGGCCCGAATACCGGCGCGTCCAACGCCCCAGTGGAGTGACAGATGATAACCTATCTGTGGATTGGGTTAGCGGTAGGCACGTTCATGGTACTCATGGACCGGCGTGTGACTGTGCTAATGTTCCTACTGACCTTCGCCCTGTGGCCGCTCGTGGTCGGGATCGCGATCGGGCAGGGCTGCGCAGGCAGGGCTAAACCCACCCCCCTATAATTCCGCGCTATGTTCTACGACATGATGAAACCAGCACGCTTCGGAAGCTGGGCACGCGGTATCGTCCTGTAGATATCGCTCAACACCGCATCGCTGTAATGTTCGAGCGTTGCACGGTTCGTCTTCGGGCGCGCATAGCAGATGGCGTCGATTATTGACGTCCTCCACTGGATCACAGATTGCTGGGTAGGAGGAGTGTAGACGCGTTCCAACAGGAACTTCATTCCGAGCGTGCCATCGGGTCGCATCTTTTCCCAGCGCTTCTGGAAATGCTCCGGGTCGTGTTTTCGGCTCTTAGCGCTCCATCCCTGCGCTAGAACCCGACCCGCATCGCTCCCGCCTGTCACGTAGTTGATGGCCAGTATGACGTTCAGCCATCTATCGTAGTCGAGATCAGGATTAGGGATCGCCCTGACGGCGGCCGCAACGTCATCGAACGCAACGTCACCTGTCGCGACGTGTTCGCGCGGCATGTAGGGTTGAATCCCATGCTCGTTAGCCAACCGAAGCATCAACGCATCGTTTCGGCGGATTGCCTTGTCCGCGATGACCCGGCCTGTGACCGTGAACCAGCTCTTGCAGGCGTAGACTTCAAGCCCCGGAGCCCAGCGGCTGCCGTGGTCCTTGAGCCGTAGCTTCACGTCGCGCCCGACTCCTATAATCCCGCGCCCGCCTTGCCCCGATGGGCTGAACTCGCAATACGAATGCTGCCGAACGTAATTCCAGATTTCTAAGGGGCCGGGCAGGGTGAGGTCGTCGAAGTCGAGACCGATAAAGGGGCAGTCGAGTGTCGGGCGATAGCCTACGCCTTTGAACGCGTCCGGGGCCTGTCGCCATATTGCCAGCGCTTGATGCAGCGTACCCGTCTTCGCCGCCGTGAGGCCCCAGTTACCTTCAATGCCGTAAGGGATCTTGCCGCGTTTGCCCTTCTCGTCATGATCGCCGTAGACCCACAGCAGCCAGCCGGGCGACTCTGCCATCTCGGCCAATGCGTGAGGGACGCCGCCTATCACGCCACTTCCTCGCACTTGATGGGAATCCAAAGCGGACCCGCGTTCTGCCAGCAGCCGTGCTTGCCCATGTAGTTCAGAGTCGCGTCCGATGGCTCGATCACGCAAAGCTCTCCATAACGTTGTTCAAAGGCTTTCCAGCAGCGGGTCATGATACCCTTGCCGCGATGCTCAGGCGCGACCCACATGCGGCAGATCGAGAAGGTGCAGCCAGAACCTTTCCGAGATCGCGCGATGACAAAGCCTGCCACCGGTCTGCGCTCATGGTCGACGTAGAAAATCGGTTTGTATCTGTAGAAATCATACCTGTAGTTGTGGTCGCCAAAATAGATATGTCCCCAGCCTTCTGCCGAGTGCCAGCACTGGTCAAACCCGCCCATGATCCGGCGATGCTCTTTCGGCGAGTCTCCCCAAATTTCGTAGAGTGTGTCCGGCTTTAGATCAGGACGTGGAACCGGCCAATACGCTGCCTCTGCCGCCTTGTGCCTGACAGTGCGAAGATGATGCCCCGTCGTTCCGGAAACCCCGCAAAGGCCGCAGTTGTAGCCTCTTGCGGCCTTGACGAAGCTCGGATCGAAATCAGGGCGTTTCACTGTATATCTCCAGTAATCATCCGATTTTCGCAAACATCATCGCATAATTACAACGCAATGTCAATGTAACGCCCAATTATTAACCTTGACGTGTGAAATAAAACCTGTTACGATCACACGATTAATAAAATATCGAATCCAGCAATGAAAGGAATAAACGTGGTAACACTCGAACAAATCCATAAGGCGATCCATGATTACAAGGTTGCGTATCCATTCGTAAGCAACAAACGCATGGCTGAGGCTTGCGGGGCAAACTACTTTGCATTCCTGCAGTTCCGCAAGAATGTAGACTACAAGATCACTTATCCAGTCTATGTTGCCATCGCTAAGTTTTTCGTGCCGGATGAAGAGGTGATGCCATACGTTGACTATCGTAAGATCACCGGCACGACATTAGGCAGGCCCCCGCTGCCCTATCCGTGGCTTGTCCATCCGGAAAATAACAAGTTCGTCTGGAACCCGGAGACGCGCGAGGTCATCACCAAACAGGAACTGTGGCTTCGTATACTGCCTCGTCCGCAGCCGATCACTCCGAATGAACAGCCTGAACAGCAGGCGCCGGCCCTTGAATCCACGGCGACGGCCGCCTAGCTGTAGCGAACTTCCCGCGCCCGTCCTACGACGCAGCGAGCATGCCTGGACGCTTTGCTCGCCTCTGCACCTCTCCCAGCGCCAAACCTGAGAGCGAGCGGATGCGCGATGATGGCCGATCCCGAAGACACGATTGAATGCACGGCCCTAGAAGGCTACCGATGCGCTGATCCCACCAAGGGCAACTGCAAGCTCAACGGGCGTTGCATGGGTCCACCAGCGGCAGTCAAAGCGCCGCCAACCCCTCCTAAAGACCCGCAACCTGCGATCCCTGACGTATCAACGGGCGCGGACGAGCAGGAGGTGGATGCAGTCAGCATGTATCGCGTGGCCGCGGATATCCCAGCACCTGCCGCGCCCAAACAGGATACCCAGCTACCTGAACCACCGCAGGACGAGCACCCCGATGCCGCGCAATCGTCGCAATCGACGCAACATGACGCGGGGGGTGCGATAGGCGGCGAATTTGGTATTCCGCACGTTCCTCGGCGGATAAAGGTTCCATACTCGGCCATCGAACACGCGGCCAGTACCGACGTTTTCGTCCTAGCGCTTCGGTCCATCAAGGATCGGCTATCGGTCTATAACCTTGATGGCAAGGTCGTTGAACTGGCCGACCAGACTTTTACGGCAAAGGTTTGGGAGAAGAATGCCGGCGGCGACAAGGTAGCCGTTGATCGCGAGATCAAGCTTTTCGGAACATCCGCCCTCCAGCCGCTGGGCATGGATGACGTCATCTCACGGCACATCGACACGCGTGTGAGGGTGAAGGGAACTAAGGACGACGACCACGAGGACGTGAAATTCAAAAGCGCGCCAGTGCCTTCGAAAGTGTCAGCGACGATCCTCGCACGCTCTGATAGCGCCACGGCGTTCCGACGACTTGCGGGTATCATCGGTAGTCCAACGCTGCGACCTGACGGATCACTCCTTATCAGGCCAGGTTACGACGAGATGACAGGCTACTATCTTGCATTCGACGCCGACTCTCTCGTGGACATTAATCAGTACTACAAGACGCTGCTGAACCCGACAGAGGACATTGCGAGGATGATGCTCGGGTTTCTTCGCGAGCTCATTAGCCTGTTTCCATTCCACGACGATAAGGAATACGTCGGTAAGACGGAAGGTATGCCAACGATCTCCGAGACCGTTGCAATCTCAACGATCATCACCGGTGTGTGTCGCTCGATGTTCCCTGTCGTGCCTGGGACTTGCGTCAATGCGAATGGCTACGGTGTAGGTAAGACACTGCTCAGCGAGACTATCGGCTACATAGCCACGGGCAAGCATCTACCGTCGTATTTCTGGTCTACTGGTCGAGAAGAAAACGACAAACTGCTCGCGGCTTTGCTTTTAAAGGGCATCTCCTTCGGTATCCTAGACAACATCAACGGCTCCTTATCAAATACGCTTCTGGCGCAGATGATTAGCAGCCAACAGCCTGAACCTCGCATCCTAGGTGAAAACAAGACCATCAGCGTAAGGCAGTGGATGACGTTGATGATCAACGGCGTTGGCATTGCTCCTACAGAGGACCTTGAGCGACGCATGCTTTATCTGTCCATGATGACCCTTCTCGAAAGGCCGCAAGACAGGAAATTCCCCTGGAATCCCCTTGATCGGGTCAAACAGAACCGGAGCCGCTATCTGTTCGCGGTGCTTGCGATTGTGAGATGGCATCTTCTGTCAGGCGGCAAACTGCCCAAGGAACACACCCCGCTCGCTGGGTTCGAGGACTGGAGCCACGTTGTCGTCGGCGCTCTCGTCCGTCTTGGATGCCCCAACCCGATCCTTTCGCAGCAGTGGATCACGGAGAAGAGTGCATCGTCTAGCAATGACAGCGCCCTGTTCAGCGCTTTGAGGGAGGTCTTCGGTACCCGCCGCGCCACGTCGTCGGAAATTTACGAACACGCCCTCGCCAACGGCGCCAGCAACCTTCGCAGAAGTCTGATGGCCTTCAGCACCAAGAACGACATGCTCCCTTCCATTGTGTCGATTGGTAAGATCCTCGCCCGTAGAGACAAGATGATCAAAGGCGGCCTGCAACTCAGGAGCCACCGCCTGCGCACGAACGAAATGCAATGGTGGGTAGAGCCGATCGCGGGGTAATAGGAGGGGGGTGTTGCACCGCACAATGAGACGTGCGGATGCTTCGGTAATTGCCGCGCTAGTATCGTGCATGGTTTGCATAGCATAATTGGCGTGCATAGGTTGCATAGCATAAATGTTGATGCGCCAAATGAGATTTGCATAGGTAAATTGTCGCTGCCAACAGCGAAGTAGTTCCTGTGCATAGCTGAATAGGTTAAATAGGTTACTTTGTATCGCAACGAAAAATAAATTTAGGAACTACTTTTTTTATTTTACTTAAAGGGGGTAAACAACCTATGCAACCTATGCATCGATATCAACACGTTGATTTCTCAACGTTTTTTGCGCATAGGTAATCAAAAGCATACCTATGCAATACCCCTTCAACGTATGCAGTAGCGCTCACTTCGCACTTGCACAAAATCGTCGCGTCCATGTTGCATTGCAACATCGCCAACCCCACCAGCCAACCGACCAGCCGCCTGCGACGCAACGACCTCCTTTAATCCCGCTCCATGTGATCCCTACCTAACCTATTCCCATTCCTTGGGACGGTGCCACTCGCTACGTGCCATTGCCCTTCATGCGGTCGCCTCATGGCGTGAAACGTGGGGACGCAGGGACCATCCCCTAAACTGGCGCCGCCGGTTCGGACTTATCCGGTTGCTTCGATTCCCATTTCTGCAACGCCGCATCAATTCGTATCGAAATGACAGGCGGTCGGATCACACCAGGTTCGCCAAGAAGTAGATGATCGCGGCCACAAGCCGCAGGATCGAATCTGTGCTGGGCGGCTCTAATCGCTTCTTGGGAGGTTTCTGCGGGTCGCCAGGGAGGCGAGGGCGCTTGGGCATCGGCACAGTCCTTCATTGAGAATCAGGAACTGGCCGATTTCTCAACGTCGCGATTGTCGGGGACGGCTGGCAAGAGCCTCCCAGCTGCTGCGAGTCATGTTTCGGGTAAATCCGGGGATAAACAGGCACTTTGCCGTGGTGAATCCGAGAGTGAGGCGCGTGTGACAGGCTCTAGCGAGCGGCTCTGCGATGGGATTGAGGGGTAACGTTCGTGACGTGCGCAACATGCGTTGCGACGTGCGCTGCTTCGATTTGTTGGGGGGTAGCGCGTTCAGCAGCGCGCGTTGACGTTCGCGACGTGCGCAACATGCGCGATGCGTATTAACACGTATGCCTGACGTGCTGCCGCGACGTGTAGGTAAGGGTGGGGATCGACATGTGCGGGGTTAAAGGAGGGTCGGGGTCAGTGAGAGGCCCGCCCCCCCCCGGGGTGCGTCTATGCAGCGAGCTGGTATGGTGGCGGTCGGCACCGCGGAAATTTTTATCTGAATTTTGGGAATTGCGTTCTCGTCAGCGGGGAGGCTTTGAGCTTTCCCACAATTGACTGAACTCTCGGTGTCGTTCCAGCAAGGGGAGGACGCTTGTAGCAGGCATTCCGATGCGGCGAAGAAACAATATTGTCAAAAGCAGAATGATCCTTCGTGTACCCCAATACATGCCGCTCCCGTTTAAAGCTTTATCTTTTAGCGATTCCGAGAAATGAGTGTAATAGTTTCTCGTATCTACAAAAGATCGAAGATAATCCTTGCTAAATGCCGGAGGGCGTCTGCCAATTTCAGCATTAAGATCAGCAATTATAGACTTTAAGCGTTGATTGAGGCTAGGTTCGTTGATGAACTCATATATGCCCTCCAGCTTTTCTCGGACGGCTTTACCAGTCCCTTGTGGTATAGCTTCAATCAACGATGCTTTTAGGTTCGGCAAATCCGCCTCCGGGATCAGTGTCTCCCCACTGGTTCTGCGATGAAACACTTCCAAAGCCTGTACGGCTAGTAGGAAGCGAATATTGGTGAACATTCTTCTTTCTGAGCTTACGGTAAAGAAGAGAGCAATCGCAGGATCAAGAATTTCGTACTGATCACACCAAAGTTGAATCGCTTCTGGGCTCGCTGCCACCAGTTCTGGGCCTGAGACCACAGATTCGTATTTTGGCGGTCGACCACCTGGATCATTATTGATGAGCTGAGCATACAGATGTATTTCTCGCGGCCGCTTTTTCCCGTCGCCTTGAGTGTCCAAGGGACCTCGCAGCTCTAGCGATAGTAACGGTAGATAGTGCCCGGTACATAGTGATGCGAGTTCCTGTATCCGCCTAGCCTGTTTGATGTGCCAATTGAGGGACCGCGGAGACTTTGGGATAATCGCGATAAGTGTAAATACGTCAACGCTAAGATGGGTTGCGGTAGGGACGGGACCATATAAGCGGCCGACTAGGCGAACTTCGAATTCGCTATGATGGGCGAAATGCTGTGATTGAAGCGGAGTAGCCGTTACTGTTAGGCTATTGTCAGAAGAGGTATTTCTTTTGAAGTTTTTGATATTAAGCCATTTTTCGGCAGCTTCAATGCGGAAGTAGCTCTCATTGAACGTCTCCTCGTCATCGTCACTCCTGAGATGGCAGCCCACAAGCATCAGGCTCGACACCCAAGTCTCGTTTGGGATTCCCGGAACGTTCAGTTGACGACTGCTGTTGTAGGCGTCCAATATCGTAATCGGTACTCCCTTTTTATCTCTCCCCCAGATTGTCGAGCGAGCTACACCTCCGCCAGCGAACCCCATAATCGACACGTCCGTGTCCTGAATAAATCCGAGAAGTCTAAGTGTCGCCCCGTCCTCTGGGCTATATGTTACAGTACCAGTAACCGTGTGTGCCTCGCGTCCCGGAATCCACCAGACGCCTTCCTCTGAGAAAGTGTCATGCAACCCAGGTAACGCTGGCATGGTTTTCCCCAACTATGCGAAGCTTATGCTGTACGATATCTGGATTGTTTCCTAAAGTATCTATCGGCTCGTCAAATACCGCGAACACGTCGCCATAAGGACCGCCGTTCAAGCGCCGTTCCCACTGCCGAGTTTATTGTCCGAATTTCGGGGAATTGCGCTGGTAAGGCTGCGCGCGGACAGCTTTAGGCCGCTCCGTACCAGTATCGGATGGTGACTTCGCCGCCGCGATTTTCGAGCACATCGCGAACGAACTCGCGGTCCTTTGGCGACATTTTTGCGTTGTCGCGAAGGCCAACCTCCAACCAACGCAGCGTGGATCTGATAGTGCTCGGCCTAGCCGAGTTGGCTTTGACGATGAACGATGTCCCCAGGGCGTGTAGCTTGCGGTAGGGCATGTCTAGGGACAACTCTTCGTCGGTCGTGCCAATAATCTCGACACTGTGCGAATCTCGATGAAAGCGAAGGTCTAAATCAATGTGCATTCAACTCTCCTCACCTGTTGGACGCCAAATTATCCGACCAAAGCTGCATAAGCTCCCTACGCCGCTCAAGCGCCGTACCCCTTCTATAGGCCTTCTGAACCGCGTCGCTTAAGCTATGAGCAAGCGCATGTTCGGCCAGCACCGCATCGTGGCCCATATCCTCGACCCATGTGCGGAACGTCGCCCTAAAACCGTGGACGCTAAAAGCTCCACCCCCGCAATCTTTCATCACGCCTAAGAACGCATTCCCGTCCAACGGCTGTCCCTTCTTCCTCGGCGACGGGAAGACGAACATATTCCTTCGGTCTCCTTGCGGCACGCCACTGATACCACTCCTATTATCCCGCGACATGTGATCAGCCAGCATCTCGAGAATTCGCATAGCCTCAGTCGACAGCGGGACGACATGCTCCTTTCCAGCCTTCATTCGCTCCGCCCGAATGCGAAGCACTCGCGCGTCCAAATCAACCTCATCCCACCGCAGCCCCAACACCTCATTTTTCCGCAGGGCCGTGAGCATCAGCAGCTGCAAAGCCATCGCCATACGGCCCTTGTTCTGCAGGTTGCGCACAGACCGACCGCTCGCCTCTTCGCCTCCCTTAACTAGCGCCGCCAGTTCGCGGTAGAACGCACTCGCGTGTTCCCACGGCATGGATGGCCAATGCGTCGTCTTGTGCTTCAGAACGATAACCTTGCCTAAGATCTCCCCAGCGGCGGGGTTCCCGCTCGCCTGGGGTCTCCACTCATTGGCGATGGCCGTATCGATGACCCTTCTGATGACAGACGCAGTAAGGGCTACTGCGGTAGGGCGCTTATCGATCCATGGTATCAGCACCTTTTTCACGTCAGCGACGGTGATTTCCTGCACACGCATGGGCACTAGCGATCCGCAATAAGTGGCGATGACGCGCTCGAACTCCTCACGCTGCACCTCCGACTTCCACTTGCGCGACCCAACGTCCCGCACAAATACCTCCGCGACCTCGCCGAAGGTTATGTTCTTCGCGACCCCTTCCTTGCGCAAAACCTTGCGTTGCTCGATCGGGTCGGCCTGATCCGCGGGCATTCGGCTCCCGATACGGACGGAGTGCCACCGCGCTTCGCGAAGCCGCATTTTAGGGCTGTAAGCCCCTAGACCGTGTTCCCGTCGCCGCTTGTCCTTTGTGAACAGGACCGCCCAGCTAAACTTCCCGTTGCCGTTGCGCGACAGATAAAGCCCTCCCCCGCAATGCAGGCGGCGACCTATGCCCCCTTCCATCCACTCTTCGATTTCGTCTTGGGTGATAATGCGTCTGGACATCGTTTCGCGTCTCCTTTCGACGCAAGAAACGATAACGAATCTACAATCATTTGCTAAGGCGCAAAAAACGTCGTCCCCGCAATTGTCCCTACACAATACCTTGTGTTATCCCAATCAAGGTTTAGGGATATATCAATAAAATCAATAAGTTAACCAAAGTCAAAAAGGGCGTTTCAATTGTCGTGGAAGTGGTCGTAAATCTGTTTCGCGAGCGATTCGGAGACGCCCTCGACCGCCCTCAGATCGGCGAGTGCTGCGCGGCTGACGGCCTTGGCAGTGCCGAAGTGATGCAGCAGCGCACGCTTGCGCGTCGGGCCGATGCCGGCGATCTCGTCTAGCGGGTTGCGCGTCATCTCCTTCTTGCGGCGCGCGCGGTGCGAGCCGATCGCGAAGCGGTGCGCCTCGTCGCGCAGCCGCTGGATGAAGTAGAGCACCGGATCGCGCGGCGGCAGCATGAACGGATCGCGTCCCTTGGCGAAGAAGCGCTCGCGCCCGGCGTCTCGGTCGACGCCCTTGGCGACGCCCACCGCCGCCACTTTGTCGGAGATGCCGAGCTCGTCCAGGATCGAGCGCACCGCCGACATCTGGCCCTGGCCGCCGTCGATCAGGATCAGGTCCGGCCAGGCGGGCATGGCATCGTCGTGCTCGGCCTGTGGCGTCGGCTCCTCGCCATGCTCCTTCACCAGCCGCGAGAAGCGCCGCTCCATCACCTCGCGCATCATGCCGAAGTCGTCGCCGGGCGTGATCGTCTCGGAACGGATGTTGAACTTGCGGTACTGGTTCTTGGCAAAGCCCTCCGGCCCGGCGACGATCATGGCGCCGACCGCGTTGGTGCCCATGATATGCGAGTTGTCGTAGACCTCGATGCGGCGCGGCGTAGTGGCGAGGCCGAAGGTCTTGGCGAGGCCTTCGAGCAGGACGGCCTGGGTGGAGGTCTCGGCCAGCCGGCGGCCAAGCGCCTCGCGGGCGTTCTGCAAGGCGTGCGCCACCAAGTCCTTCTTCTCGCCGCGCGACGGCACGGAGATCGTCACCTTGCGCCCGGCGCGGGTGGCGAGCGCCTCGGCGAGAAGCTCCTGGTCCTCGACGGCGTGCGACAGGAGGAGCAAACGCGGGCAGGGCTTGTCGTCGTAGAACTGGGCGAGGAAGGCGCCCAGCACCTCGGCAGGCTCCAGGGCCGGGTCGGCCTTGGGGAAATAGGCGCGGTTGCCCCAGTTCTGGCCGGTGCGGAAGAAGAACACCTCGATGCAGCTCTGGCCACCGTCCTGATGGATGGCGAAGACGTCGGCTTCCTCGACCGATTGCGGATTGATGCCCTGGTGCGACTGGACATGGGAAAGGGCCGCGAGGCGGTCGCGGTAAATCGCGGCGCGCTCGAAGTCGAGCTGCTCGGATGCGTCCTGCATGGCAGCCGAGATCTCGCCCTTCACCTTCTGGCTGCGGCCGGAGAGGAAATCCTTCGCCTCAGAGACCAGCTCGGCATAGCCTTCGGCGGAGATCTCGCCGGTGCAGGGGCCGGAGCAGCGCTTGATCTGGTAGAGCAGGCACGGGCGCGTGCGGCTCTCGAACATCGAATCGGTGCAACTGCGAAGCAGGAAGGCGCGCTGCAGCGCGTTGATGGTGCGGCCGACCGCGCCGGCCGAGGCGAAGGGGCCGAAATAGTCGCCCTTGCGCGAGCGCGCGCCCCGATGCTTGAAGATGCCCGGCGCCAGCCCGTCATTGGTGATCAGGATATAGGGGAAGGACTTGTCGTCCCGCATCAGCACATTGAAGCGCGGCCGCAAGCGCTTGATCAGATTCGCTTCGAGCAGGAGCGCCTCGATCTCGGTGCGGGTGACGACGAACTCCATCGCCGCCGTCTCGCGCACCATCCGGCCGATGCGGTTGGTGTGGAAACGGCCCTGCGCATAGTTGGTGACGCGCTTCTTCAGGCTGCGGGCCTTGCCGACATAGAGGACGTCGCCCGCCTCGTTCATCATCCGGTAGACGCCGGGCGAATTGGGCAGCCGCTTCACCAGCGCCTGGATCAGCTCTGCGCCGGCGAGACCTTCGGTGTCGCGGCCACCGCGATCCCAAAGCGCCGCCATTTCCGGCGCGGCGGCATCCTCGACGATGTCTGCATCGTCGTCCTCCTGCTCGTCGGCGGCGAGCAGGGCGGCCTCGTCGTCCGCGTCGGGCGCGGTCGGGTCGTCGATCTGGGCTTTGCGGGGACTCATTCCCTCATGCCTGTCACATCCGGCGTTTCCCACGCAAGATGCTGACCGCCGTCGATGGCGATCATTTGGCCGGTTACTGACATCGTCTCGAACAGGTAGCGCACCGTGGCGCCGAATTCGGGCAGCCTCGGCCCGCGCTCAAGCAGCAGGCCGGCGACCTGCCGGTCGAAATCGCCCGGCTGCTGGCGGATGTTGGGCAGCGTCGGGCCGGGCCCGATGGCGTTGACGCGGATGCGCGGGGCGAGCGCCTGCGCCATGGTGCGCGTCGCGTCCCACAGTGCCGACTTCGACAGCGTGTAGGAAAAGAACTGCGGGTTCGGGCGCCAGACGCGCTCGTCGATGATGTTGACCACCAGGCCGGCCATGTCCGGCGGCAGCGCCTCGGCGAGCCTTCGCGCCAGAAGCACGGGAGCCTTCACGTGCACGGCGAAATGGGCGTCCCACAGATCCCAGCCGAAATTGCCGATCTCGTCGGGCTCAAAGATGGAGGCGCTGTTGACGAGGAGGCCGAGCGGCCCGACCTGCGCTGTGGCGCGCGCCACGACATCGTCGGTCTGGTCGGTCCTGGTGAGGTCAGCCGTGACCACGGCCGCCCTGCCGCCCTCGCGGACGATGTCGGCGGCGAGCGCCTCGGCCTCCGCGCGCGAGCGGTTGCAGTGAATCGCCACGGCGAAGCCGTTCTTCGCCAGGTCACGCACGATCGCGGCGCCGATCCGGCGCGCGCCTCCGGTGACCAGCGCGGCTCTTGGTTGATGAATCATGAAGGACGGTCCCCCGTGGCTACTTTTTCGAAATATATGGGGCGAAACGGAGGCCGCCAGTATGCCCGGCGCCGGTTGCGGCCAATTCCTGACGCGGATGGAGACTGTCGGATAGCGTAACGTAAGCCGGCTGGGAAATCTGGAAAATTAAACTAAAAATTTCAATATCTTGCCGCCTGTCGTCCTCATTGCGTGGGAGCGCGTGTCGCAGGCTGGCTGATCCTCGTACCAGGGCGTGTTGCTAGCGTGCAACGCCTTTTTCTTGCCGCACCGCCGCCTGCCAATGACCTGAATGGCGGTGCGGTCGCGCCGCATTTGGCTCCCATCTTCCGGCTCAGACCGAAGGGCGCTCCATCTCCTCCCCGATGGAACGTCGACCCTCGGCCAGCGTTTCGAGTTCCTGAGGCTAAGGAGACACCAATGAAAGCCAATCTGAAATTCGCCCGCCCGCTCGCCGCGGCAGCGGCTCTCGCCATTCTCGCATCGGCTCCGGCCTTCGCCGCCGACGCGATCATGGAGCAGGCTCCCGAGCCGGCGCCGGTCGACATCGTGCCGTCGGCTTCGACGGGCTGGGCCGGTCCTTACGCCGGTGTGCAGGCCGGCTACACCTTCGGCCGCGCCAATCTTCCCGGCGTGGGCCGTCACGACCATGACGGCTTCAACGGCGGCGCGTTCGCCGGTATCCAGGGCCAGAACGGCAGCATCGTCTACGGCGTCGAGGGTGACGTCGGCTACAATGGCGCCAAGGGCTCGAACGCCGGCATCGAAACCAAGTCCGGCGTCGAGGGGTCGCTGCGCGCCCGTCTCGGCTATGCGGTCAACGACCGCGTGCTGCTCTACGGCACCGGCGGCGGCGCTGCTGAGAACCTGAAGGCCAGCGACGCGTTCGGCTCCGACCGCAAGACCATGCTCGGCTATACGGTCGGCGCGGGCGCCGATGTGAAGGTCACCGAGCAGGTGTTCGTCCGCGGCGAGTATCGCTTCACAGACTACGGCAAGGAGACGTTCAACCTCGGCGGCGTTGCCCAGGAGGTCGATACCCACTCCAACAAGGTTCAGCTCGGCCTCGGCGTGAAGTTCTGAGACCAGCGCGTACCCGCGTAACAGCAAAGGCCGGGGAGGTGACTCCCCGGCCTTTCTGTTTGATGCGTCGAGCCGCGGCTAGTTCGGGATGTAGGCTGCGAGTTCGGGGAACTTCTCATCGAACTTCTTCGCCCAGCGGACCAGCTTCGAGCGGCCCTTTTCCCACTTGCCGGCGAAACGTAGCGCGAGGTAGCCGATGAGGGCGCGCAGCGCGATATGGCCCGCCGTGATCTTGGCCGGAATCTTCGGCGTGTTGGCGACCAGATGATCGAGCGAGCGCTCGACCTTCGACCACTGCCGTTCGAGCCACGGCTGGTGAATCCTGTCTTCCGGACGGAAGCGGCGTTCGTAGACATGGGCGAGCAGGCAGTCGGCGATGCCGTCGGCGAGCGCCTCGAGCCGCTCGGCCTCCAGCCGCTTCGCGGCGTTGCGCGGGAACAGCGTGTTGCCGGAGATCCGGTTGAGGTACTGCGTGATGACGCGGCTGTCGAACACCGCCTCGCCGTCGTCGGTAATGAGCACCGGGATCTTGCCGAGCGGATTGGCGTCGATGAGCAGGGCGGGATCGGCGTTGGTGTCGACCGTCACCGCCTCGCAGGCGATGCCCGCATGAGCGGCCGCCATTCGGACCTTGGCACTGTAGGGAGAGGCGGAGGAGTAGAGGATGCGCGGCATCTTTGTTCCCGGGTAAGGTTGAGGGCGGCGCGACACTATCCATCCTCGGGTTGTCGCGGAAGCCCCGCAGCGCGCTGGTTCAGCCACCCCGGACGGGTGGCATCACGGCCTTGTCGAGCCGGCAGTCGCGGCGATCGATTTCGGGACAGGCACGGAATTCGAGGCCCTTGGTGAAGCAGATCCGGACCTCGCGCAGGTAGCGCCGGTCGCAGGTGACTGCGACGCCGTCCGGCTTCAGCCTGTCGTTGGCGGACAGGAACGATGCCTCGACCTCGTCGGGCTGGACCGTGCGATAGGCGGAGAGCCGCTCGAACTCCGTCGGGATCTCGATTCGCGCGCGGGCGGCACGCACCACATCGAAATAGTCGCGCTGCGACAGGCCGGCACAGGAGCCATGCTTGCGCCACTGGTGACGGATCAGCCCGGCGGACGGCATCAGCGGCAGCATGCCGGAGACGATGCCGGGGTCTACGTCGCTCTCGCCCACCGGGCAGTCGGCGGGGTAGCCGCGCTCAAACTGCGGCCACAGACCGTGGACGACGAACGCGTAGGGACGGCCCGACGCGCATTGCTGGCGATTCGCGTCCGCCCCCTCTGCCTCGCAATAGCTCGGCGACCACGACAGCGACAGGACGTAGAAATCGAAGCCTTTTCCGGATTTTACCGGCGTCTGCGGATTCGATGCGGGAGCCGTTGGGGCGGGACCGGCGATAGGCGTGTTCGGAGTGGCCGCCTGTTCTTCGCCGCAGGCAACGAGAAACAGGGACAGGAGCAGGGTGGGAAGACCCGCCCGGCGAAGCGGAAGCAGGATGGTTACCTCAACACCCGGCAACGGCCGTTATAGACGTTCCAACGATCGAAGCCCGAGACGCAGAATTCGACATTGTCGCCGATCGAGGCGAAGCCCATGCCTTCCTCGATGAGATACCAGATCGAGCGGGACTTGCCGTCGGACAGCTCGACGGTGGCGCCGCAGTAGCGACGGCCGATGGGCCAATCTTCCGAAGCCTGATTGTAGCGATGCTGGTGAATGTCGTGGAACGCGACGATGTCGACATCGGGCAGATTCGGCACATGTGTCACCTGATGCCGGAAACGATGCGAGATCTTGCCGAGGAAACGCTGATCGGCGCAGACGCCGGGATCGGCATAGTCGCGCACCATGTCCGCAGCCTTGGCGGTTCCGGACAGCGAGGCGAGCGCCACGACCGTCGAGAGAAGCAAACCGAATCGCACCATGGCACCCGAACTCCGCCGTTTCGTCAGGGTCGGACACTCCTGCAACTTGCCGTCGCCGTCAACCGGGTCCGGCCTCTCCGGCGAGCCAATCGACCGACCAGGCAGCGCCTTCGTCCTGTGCCAGCACGTCGGCAAGCACGGGCAGAAGTAGCCTGAGCTCGTCCTCGATCAGGTAAGGCGGATTGACGATGACCATGCCGGTACCGTCGAGGCGCGGGTAATGGAGAGGCGCGCGGATGGTCAGCGTCGCGTCGAGGACACGCGAGATTCCAAGCGTGGCGAGCCCCTCCCGGAATCGCCGCACTTCCTCGCGGTCCTTCACCGGATACCAGAAGGCGTAGACCCCGCCCGGCCAGCGCCGGTGCGCCGTCCGCAGGCCGTCAAGGATACGGCCGAACTCGTCGTCGATCTCGAAGGGAGGGTCGACCAGCACCAGGCCGCGCTTCTCCTTCGGTGGCACGTGCGCGCCAAGCGCCAGCCAGCCATCGAGTTCGATGACGCGCGTGGCGAAATCGCCGGCGAAACGATTCTTCAGTTCGAAGGCCGCGTCGGGATGGAGCTCGATCGCCGTCAACCTGTCCCTGCCGCGCAGCAGGCGGCGCACGAGCACTGGCGAGCCCGGATAGACTGTGATCCCGCCGCCGGGATTAAGGTCGGCGATGCAGTCGAGATAGGGCGCGAGGAGGCTGCGGACGGTAGCCGGCAGGTCGCCCCGCCGTTCGATCAGCCTGCCGATGCCCGTCCGCCACTCGCCGGTCTTCTGCGCCCGCTCGGCCGTGAGATCGTAGAGACCGCTGCCGGCATGCGTGTCGATGACGCGGAACGGCTTGTCCTTGCGCTTCAGGTATTCGACGATGCGCACGACCAGGACATGCTTGACCACGTCCGCGAAATTGCCGGCATGATAGGCGTGGTCGTAGTTCATGGATGTGCGGTCCGGAGCATGGACGGCCTCTACACCCGCCTTCGAAAAACCGCTAGGGAAGGGGTATGAACACCCACGCCACGCTCGGCCGCACGGCCACATCGAAGACGGGCATCGCCCATTCGGTCTGCCCGCACGACTGTCCCTCGACCTGCGCGCTCGACGTCGAGATCGTCGGTCCGAACCGGATCGGTCGCGTGCACGGCGCGAAGGACAACACCTACACGGCCGGCGTCATCTGCGCGAAGGTCGCGCGCTATGCCGACCGGATCCACCATCCCGGCCGGCTGATGAAGCCGCTGATCCGCGCCGGCGCCAAAGGCGAAGGCGTTTGGAAGGACGCCTCGTGGGAGGCTGCGCTCGACCTCGTGGCGGAAGAATTCCTGAAGGCGGAGGCGAAGCACGGCAGCGAGACGGTTTGGCCTTATTTCTACGCTGGCACGATGGGCCATGTGCAGCGCGACGGCATCGACCGTCTGCGCAATGCCAAGAAATATTCGGGCTTCTTCGATTCGATCTGCACCAATCTCGCCTGGACCGGCTACACGATGGGCACCGGCCGGCTGGCGGGTGCCGATCCGCGCGAGATCGCCAAATCCGACTGTGTCGTGATCTGGGGCACCAACGCGGTCGTCACGCAGGTCAATGTGATGACGCATGCGGTCAAGGCCCGAAAGGAGCGCGGCGCCAAGATCGTCGTGATCGACATCTACGAGAATGCGACGGTGAAACAGGCCGATATGGGGCTGGTGCTGAAGCCGGGCACCGACGGCGCGCTGGCCTGCGCGGTGATGCATGTGCTGTTCCGCGACAACCTCGCCGACCGAGCCTATCTCGAAAAATATTCCGACGACCCGAAAGGCCTGGAAGAGCATCTGCGGACCCGGACACCGGAATGGGCGGCGGCGATCACAGGACTGTCGGCGGAGGAGATCGAGGCCTTCGCGAAGCTTGTCGGTACGACGAAGCGCACTTTCTTCCGCCTTGGCTACGGCTTCGCGCGCCAGCGCAACGGCGCGGCGAACATGCATGCCGCGCTGTCGGTCTCCGTCGTCGCCGGCCACTGGCAATACGAGGGCGGCGGCGCGTTCCACTCCAACTCGGGCATCTTCAAGTTCGACAAGACGGTGCTGGAGGGGCTGAAGTTCATCGACCCGAAGATCCGGCATCTCGACCACTCGCGCATCGGCCCGATCCTGGTCGGCGAGCCGGACGCGCTGTTCGGCGGCCCGCCGGTGACGGCGATGCTGATCCAAAACACCAATCCGGTGAACGTGGCCCCGGAGCAGCGCAAGGTGGTGCGGGGCTTCCTGCGCGACGACCTGTTCACCTGCGTGCACGAGCAGTTCATGACCGATACGGCGAAGCTCGCCGACGTCGTGCTGCCGGCGACGATGTTCCTTGAGCACGACGACATCTATACCGGCGGCGGCAATCAGCACATCACGCTGGGTCCCAAGGCGAGCGAGCCGCCGGAGACGGTGCGCACCAACCACTTCGTCATCGAGGAACTGGCCAAGCGTCTGGGTGTGTCGCACATGCCGGGCTTCGGGCTTACCGAACGCGAGCACATCGACATCATCCTGGGCAAACGCGGGCTGGGCGGCTTCGACGCGCTGAAGGAAGCACGCTGGGCCGACATGCAGCCGCCCTTCGAGCGTGCGCACTATCTTGACGGCTTCGGACATCGCGACGGCAAGTTTCATTTCAGTCCGGACTGGACGACCTATGCCGCGCCCAACAAGCCGCCGAAATCGATGGGTGTGTTCGGTGATGTCGCGCGGCTGCCGGTGTTTCCAGACCATGTCGATCTGATTGAGGTCGCGGACGAGGCGCATCCGTTTCGGCTGGCGACCTCGCCGGCGCGCAACTTCCTCAACTCGACCTTCGCCGAAACGCCTGTATCGCGCCAGAAGGAAGGGCGTCCGGAACTGCTGCTCAACCCGAAAGACGCCGAGGCGCTCGGCATCGCGGACGGCGGACGTGTCGAAGTGGGCAACGCGCGCGGCGAAGTGGTGCTGCACGCAAAGCTGTTCGACGGCGTCAAGCGCGGCGTCGTCATTGCGGAAGGCATCTGGCCGAACTCGGCGCATGAGCGCGGCGAGGGGATCAACGTGCTGACCGGCGCCGACGCCGGCCCGCCCTACGGCGGAGCTGCGTTCCATGACAACAAGGTGTGGGTGCGGGCATTGTAGCCGGGCGGCAAGGTCGCGTGGGTGGGCGGCGATCAGCACGGATCTGCATATATGGTTGGTGGATCAAGTAGTTCGCGCTCGACGAGCGCGCAGACCAAGCACGACTTCCAGCCGTTCGGTATCGGGTGCGTAATACTGCTTCCGCCTACGGCGTGAATCGCGCCAGGCTCTCGATGTCGGGCGTCTTCGGGCGTGGGGCAGGAGCGGAGACGAGGCGGCCGGCACCGGTTTCCTCGCTGAAATCGGCAAAGACCGTGCGTCCGCCCTCCATCCTGGCCTTGCCCTCGGCGACGAGCGCGAGACCGAGCGGATAGATGTGGTGCTCGGCGGCGAGCACGCGGGCGCCGAGCATCTCGGCATCGTCGGAAGCGAGCACGGGCACGGCCGCCTGTGCGATGATCGGTCCGTCATCCATCTCGGGGGTGACGAAATGCACCGTGCAGCCGTGGATGCGCATGCCGGCCGCGAGTGCCTGCTCGTGGGTGTTGAGGCCCTTGAACAGCGGCAGGAGTGCCGGGTGGATGTTGATCAGCCGGCCACTCCATCTGGCGACGAAACCGTCGGTCAAGAGGCGAAGATAGCCGGCGAGGCAGACGATCTCGGCCTTCATGCCGGCGAGCGCCTTGTCGAGCGCTGCGTCATGATCTTCGCGCGAGACGCCCTTGGACGGGATGACCGAGGTCGACACGCCCTTGGCGGCAGCGATCGCCAGGCCCTTGGCGTCGGGGCGGTTCGAGATTACGCCGACGATCTCGGCCGGAAAGTCGGGCGAGGCGGCGGCGTCGATCAGCGCGGCCATGTTGGAACCACGGCCGGAGATCAGGATGGCGACGCGCTTCTTCTTCATTACAGCGCAATCCTCCCGCGATAGATGACGGGCTCGTCGCGCCGCGGCACGATGCGGCCGATCGGCGTGACCGTCTCGCCCTCGCTCTGGAGCACAGCCGCGACCTGCGCGGCCTGGCCGGCGGCAACCACGATTACCATGCCGATGCCGCAATTGAAGGTGCGCATCATCTCGTTGGCCTCGACGCCGCCCGTCTTCGACAGCCAGTCAAACACGGGCTGCACGTCTATCGCGCCAAGGTCGAGTTCGGCTGCCCAGTCCTTCGGTAGAACGCGCGGGATGTTGTCCGGATAGCCGCCGCCGGTGATGTGAGCCAGCGCCTTGATGCCGTGCGTGCCGCGGATCGCGGCCAGGACCGGCTTCACATAAATCCGTGTCGGCTCCAGCAGCACCTCGCCAAGGCTGCGGGCGGGGTCGAAGGGCGCGGGGTCGGTCCATTTCAGGCCCGACAGCCCAACGATCCTGCGCACCAGGGAATAGCCGTTCGAGTGGACGCCGGAGGAGGCGAGGCCAAGCAGCACGTCGCCTTCCATGATGTCGTCGGTCGGCAGCAGCGCGCCGCGCTCCGCGGCACCCACCGCGAAGCCGGCGAGGTCGTAGTCGTCGCCGTGATACATGCCGGGCATCTCGGCCGTCTCGCCGCCGATCAGCGCGCAGCCGGCCATGCGGCAGCCGGCTGCAATGCCGGAGACGATCGCTGTGCCCTGGTCGGGATCGAGCTTGCCGGTGGCGAAATAGTCGAGGAAGAACAAGGGCTCCGCGCCCTGGACGACGAGATCGTTGACGCACATGGCGACGAGGTCGATGCCGATCGTGTCGTGCTTGCCCGCCTCGATCGCGATACGGAGCTTGGTGCCGACGCCGTCATTGGCGGCGACGAGGATCGGGTCGATGAAGCCGGCTGCTTTGAGGTCGAACAGGCCGCCGAAGCCGCCGATCTCGCCGTCGGCGCCGACGCGCCTGGTCGTGCGCACGATCGGCTTGATCTTCTCGACCATCGCATTGCCGGCATCGATGTCCACGCCGGCCTGCGCATAGGTGAGGCTGTTGCTGCCCGCGGTCATGGGGTCTCCCGTCGACTTCCGAAGCGGCTCTTCGCATGAACCCCGCCGCGTCGCAAGCAGCGTGCCGGACCCGCCTTGGGGAAAGCGCGCCGCGACCTCGCGGCCGCGACGCCTTGCAGCGACCGCCGCGACGGGCCATCTATCGGGCAGGCGGGCGATGGAGGAGGCTCGACACATTGACGATCCCGAACATCATAACGATCCTGCGGCTCTTCCTGGTGCCGGCTGTCATCTGGGCGCTCATGGACCGGCAGGTCGGCTGGGCGCTCGGCCTGTTCGTGCTGGCCGGCGTCTCGGACGGGGTCGATGGCTTCATCGCGCGGCATTTCAACCAGCGTTCCAAGCTCGGCGCTTACCTCGACCCGGTCGCGGACAAGCTGCTCCTGGTCTCTGTGTTCGTGGTGCTCGGCTACATGGGCGAATTGCCGCTGTGGCTGGTGATCGCGGCCGTGTCGCGCGATGCGCTGATCATCTCGGCGGTGATGCTGTCGACGGTGATGGGGCACCCGGTGGAGGTGAAACCGCTCTACGTGTCGAAGGCGAACACGGCGGTGCAGATTCTGCTGGCGGCCCTGGTGCTGGCCGATCTCGCCTTCAGCCTCGGGCTGGGCACGGTGCGCGATGGCTTCGTGATCCTGTCCGGGCTCTTGACCGTGGCTTCGGCGGCGGCCTATCTCGTCGCTTGGCTCACGCATATGGGTGGTTATGCCGAAACGGACAAAACAGGCTGAGCACCCGGCTGCGAACGCGGATTCGACGCCGCAGATGCCGGCCGCGGCGCAACTCGCGGTGAACGAGGAGATCGCGGACGCGGTGCTGGCCGGCGCGTTCCGGCGCCAGATCGCCTTTTGGGCTGGCGCCTTCGCGCTGCTGGTCGCCTTCCTCTACATGTTCTCGTCGATCCTGCTGCCGTTTGCGGCCGGAATGGTGCTGGCCTATTTCCTCGATCCGGTCGCGGACCGGCTGGAGGCCTGGTTCGGCTCCCGGCTGGTGGCGGCCATCGTCATCCTGCTTGGCTTCATCGTCGCGCTCGTGCTGGCGCTGATGGTGATCGTGCCGATCCTGGCGACGCAGGGCGCGGACCTGATCGCCAAGATGCCGGAATATCTGGCGCGGCTCCAGACACTGATCACCAGCATCGACCCGGAATGGCTGAAGGAGCGCTTCGGGGTCGACGCGGGCAACCTGCGCAGTGCGCTGTCCTCGCTCGTTTCGCAAGGCGCGGGCTTCGTCACCACCATCTTCGAATCGATCCTGAGCTCGGGTCTGGCGCTGGTGAACGTCGCCGGGCTGGTGGTCATCACCCCTGTCGTCGCCTTCTACATGCTGGTCGACTGGGACCGCATGGTCGCAACGGTGGACGGCTGGGTGCCGCGCGACCATGTCGCGACCGTTCGTGCCATCGCCAACGACATCAACGCGTCGACCGCCGGCTTCGTGCGCGGGCAGGGCACGCTCTGCCTGGTTCTGGGCATCATGTATGCGGTGGGGCTGACCATCGCCGGACTGAACTTCGGCCTGCTGATCGGCCTGTTCGCCGGATTGATCTCGTTCATCCCCTATGTCGGCTCGCTCGTCGGGCTGGTGTTGGCGGTCGGCGTGGCGCTGGTGCAGTTCTGGCCGGACTGGATCATGGTCGCGGCGGTGGCCGGCATCTTCTTCCTCGGCCAATTCATCGAAGGCAACATCCTGCAGCCAAAGCTCGTGGGCAACAGCGTCGGGCTGCATCCTGTATGGCTGATGTTCGCCCTGCTCGCCTTCGGCTCGCTGTTCGGCTTCGTCGGCCTGCTGATCGCCGTACCGGCCGCCGCCGCCGTTGCTGTCCTCGTCCGCTTCGCGCTCGGCCGCTACCTCGAGTCTCCTCTCTACCGGGGACACGGGCCGGACGCACCGCTGGCCTGAGGCGACACCGATGCAGGACCAGCGGCCCCCCGCGCAGCTTCCGCTCGACCTGACGAGCGGCCCCGGCCTGTCGCGCGACGAACTCGTCGTCACCGGCGCGAACACCGCGGCGACGACGCTGGTCGACCGTTGGCCGGATTGGCCGACGCCCGTTGTGGTGCTGGCAGGTCCCGCGGGGGCCGGAAAGTCGCATCTCGCGGCAATCTGGTCGGAGGCTGCGGCCGCGCGTTCAACTGAACCCGGCCTGATCGATCCCGATGTCGTCTCCTTCGCTGCCTCCGGTGGCGCGGTGCTGATCGATGGCGTCGAGGGGGACGTCGACGAGACCGGCCTCTTCCATCTGATCAACGCGGCGCGGGAAGGGGGAGGGTACGTTCTCCTGACCTCGCGCCGGTTTCCCGCCGCCTGGGGCGTGCGCCTGGCCGACCTTGCATCGCGGCTGAAAGCGGCGACGATCGTCGAGATCGAGGAGCCGGACGACCTGCTGCTGACGGCAGTGGTAACCAAGCTTTTCGCCGACCGGCAGGTACAGGTCGAGCCGCATGTCGTGACCTATATCGTCAACCGCATCGAGCGGTCGCTGTCGACCGCGATGGCCGTGGTGGAGCGGCTCGATCAGGCCGCGCTGTCCCGCAAGACCCGGATCACGCGCGCCTTGGCGGCCGACATCATCGGTGCTGCCGACAGCGGGCAGGAGAAGCTGGATTTATGATTGCGGAGCGAAAGCGAGCTACCACCAGAATGGCATAGCGCGTTGGCTCGAGTGTTCCGGCGAAAGCATTTTCCAACAATGCGCGAGGGGCGACGGTCGGCGCCGTCGCCAGGCCTAGAGCTCGGGTTCCGGCGGGGGCCCCACGTCTTCGGGCGGAGGCATTTCTTGTGATGGTGGCGGCGCGGTCTGGGTAGGATCGATCACCTGTCCGCCGCCGAGCCCGGCTGCGCCGTGGCCGCCTTCGCCCGTCTCCATCCAGGTGGCGTCGCCGTTCGGCTGCATGGAGGTCATGCTCGGATCCACCGGTGCCGCTCCCTCCTGGCTGCGGTCGGAGAGCACAAGTTTCGTGGGACGGCCGCCTTCATAGACGATGAGAAAGCCGTTCGCAGGCAGGATCGCCGCCAGAACGTCGCCGAGGTCGCCGCGGAAACGGCCGTTGATCGGCTGGTCGTCGCCGACCTGGCCGGCCACCTTGAAGCCGAAGCGCTGCGCCATCTCGGTCATGACCTCGCCCCGTTGCATCTCGGAGATCGTGACGGTCATGGCCTTGGCGTCGCCATTGATCGCCATCTCGGCCGAAGCATCCAGGCTGCCCGCAAGGAACAGCGCGGCCGCGGCAGGCAGTGCCGCACCCACGCGAAGCCTGCGACCTTTCCACCCAGGTTCCGTGATCTGGCTCTTGCGCGCAAACATGTCTCGCTCCCGGCACGCGAAAGCTCTGGGCACAACCTTTGTCAGCATGATGGCATGCCGTCCGGCCGCTGGTCGGAGTGGCAGGATTCGAACCTGCGACCCCCTGATCCCAAATCAGGTGCGCTACCAGGCTGCGCTACACTCCGGACGGCCACTCCCCTAGTGGATCACGCCGGCAAGGGCAAGGGCATCTGCTCTTGACGGGACGGCGGCTGTGCGCGATGCAGCAGCGTTACGTGAAGACGAGGCGCTCATGTCCGCGAGAATCTATAGCCCCGCGAAAACCGCGATGCAGTCCGGCAAGGCCAAGACCGGCCATTGGGTACTGGACTTCGACCCCGAACAGCCGCGCAAGATTGACCCCTTGATGGGCTACACCACATCCGGCGACATGAAGAGCCAGATCCGGCTGACCTTCGAGACGAAGGAAGAGGCGATCGCCTATGCCGAGAAGCACGGCATCGACTACCGCGTACAGGAGCCGAAGGACGCCAAGCGCCGGCAGATTTCCTATTCCGACAATTTCCGCTATGACCGCAAGGTGCCGTGGACGCATTAGCTCTCGCACGCTACCCGGTCCCGTAGCTCAGCTGGATAGAGCACCGGCCTTCTAAGCCGATGGTCACAGGTTCGAATCCTGTCGGGATCGCCATTTCTCTAGCAGCCTGAATTGGCCGTTCGCCTGATGTGTGAAACAGGCGTACCGCGAATTCTGCGGCTTAGACGAACCTCTCTATGCTTGTTCGTTTCTGGATCACGACGGTCCTAAGCTTTCCGATCAGGCCGGACGAGAGTGATTTATCTCTCCGGGCAAATTGACTTTGCGTAAGATCCAGCAGATCAATCAGTTAGTGGGGTGGGAATAAGGCTGGAGGGTTTGATGAGAAGTATCGTGGGCCGACTGTTCTTTGTCGGCGCAGTGTTTTGTGCGGGCGCGACCGCTGCGACGGCGCAGTCCAATCATTTTCGGGGGAATGCCTGCATCCAGACCGTTTCGGCTGGGTGTGCGGCGGTCGGCGTGACGGTGGGCAGCTGTTCGACGGCGCGCTATCGGCCGGCGAACTACAACGGGCAGGGCAACACCAGTCGGCTTTCGCTGTTCAATCCCTATTATGCGCAGAATTTCACCCTGCCGACCGGCTCGCTCGTGGGTGCGACGCTCAAAAACGTGAACGTCACGCAGGTCGGCCAGAGCGCGACGCTCTACACAGCCAAGGCGCGTATCCCGGCCCAAGTTCCCGCTTCGCCGGTAGCGGCGACGATCTACCTCAACGCGACGATCGACATCAACGGCTTCGATTCGGACGCGCCGACCTGCAATGTGCGGATGCGCTTCCAGGGTCAGCGCTTCCCGCTCTAGCGATCAAATCGGAACGGACGCGGCATCGGCGGGAAGCGACCTTTCCGCCGATGTTGCGTCGCTCAGGCGGCCGCTGCCGCCGCGAGGCCGCTGGAAATGTCGGCCTTGAGATCGTTGACGTCTTCAAGGCCGATCTGCAGGCGCATGACCGGGCCTTCGTAGGGACCCTTGGCGATGACTCGATCGCCGAGGAAGACCGGCACGGCGAGGCTCTCGTAACCGCCCCAGGAATAGCCGAGGCCGAAGATCCGGAGCGCGTCGAGGAAGGCATGCGCCTGTTTCTCGCCGCCGCCCGCGAGCACGACCGAGAAGATACCGCTCGCGCCGGAGAAATCGCGCTTCCAGAGCGCATGGCCGGGGAAGCTCTCGAGTGCGGGGTGCAACACACGCGCGACGCCGTTCCGCCCTTCAAGCCAGCGGGCGATATCGAGCGCGCTCTGCTGGTGATGCGCAAGCCTGACCCCCATCGTGCGCAAGCCGCGCAGCACCTGGTAGACGTCGTCGGGGCCGGCGCAGCAGCCAAGCGTGTTGAAGGCCTCGGAAAGCTTCGGCCAGTAGGCCGCGTTCGCCGACACTGTCCCGAGCAGCACGTCGGAATGGCCGGCGGGGTACTTCGTGGCGGCGTGGATTGAGATGTCGACACCATGGTCGAGTGGGCGCAGGTAGAGCGGGGTCGCCCAGGTGTTGTCCATCATCACGACGGCACCGCCCGCATGCGCGGCCTTGGCGATGGCGGGGATGTCCTGAATCTCGAACGTATTCGAGCCGGGAGATTCGGTGAAGACAACCTTTGTGTTCGGCTTCATCAGGGCCGCGAGACCGGCTCCGACCAGCGGGTCGTAATATTCCACCTCGACGCCGAGGCGTTTGAGCATCGTATCGGCGAAATGCCGGGTCGGCCGATAGACGGAATCGGTGATGAGCACGTGGTCGCCCGCGGCGACGAAGCCGAGGAGCGGCACGGTGACCGCCGCGAGACCCGAGGGCACGACGATCGTGCCGGCCGAGCCTTCGAGTTGGTCGATCGCCGTCGCGAGCGCGTCCGTTGTCGGAGTGCCGCGGGTGCCGTAGGTGTATTTCTGGCCGCGCGTCGCCATCGTGCGGGCGTCCGGAAACAGGACCGTGGAGGCGTGGACCACCGGCGGGTTGACGAAGCCGTGGAAGTCGCGCGGGTCGTTGCCGATATGCGCAAGCCTCGTGTTGACCCCGAATCCGTCCGTCTTGCCTGCCATGTCCATGCGGTTCCCGATGCGAAACCCGCTGCATATAAGCTGCGCAGCGCGAGCGCAATTACATGGCAATGTGGCGCACGGACGATCAGGCGGCAGCGCGTAGCTGCGAAAAAGGCATAAGTCTCAAGGTATCTTCGATGAAAAAGTCTTGCGGAACATGCGCTCTGTCATAGGAGACTTGACCTCGCTGGAATAATCGCCTTCGATAAACTCCGTGAACGGGAAGGTGCGGGAAACGGACAGAAAATGGCGTTTCCGAAAGCGTGGGGAACGCTGCGCATCCTATCCATGGGTAGGCGTACGGGGTGGAACAGCCCTGCAGCTATAACAAAAAGGGGTTCAGTACGATGACTAGCAAGATTCTCCTGGGACTCGCCGGCGCGGCCGTTTTCGCGCTGTCGGCAGCCGGTGCATCCGCCGCCACGCTCGATGACGTTAAGGCCCGCGGTGTGCTGAAATGCGGTGTCAACACCGGCCTCGCCGGCTTCGCCGCGCCGAACGACAAGGGCGAGTATTCCGGCTTCGACGTCGACTACTGCAAGGCGATCGCCGCGGCGATCTTCAACGATACCTCTAAGGTCGAATATACCGGGACGAGCGCCAAGGACCGTTTCGAAGTGCTGGCGAACGGCACCGTCGACGTCCTGGTACGCAACACCACCTGGACGCTGAGCCGCGACACCTCGCTGAAGTTCAACTTCGCGGGCGTCAACTACTATGACGGCCAGGGCTTCATGATCAACACGAAGAAGGTACCGGGCGTGAACTCGGCGCTGCAGCTCTCGGGCGCCGCGGTCTGCGTGCAGACCGGCACGACGACGGAGCTGAACCTCGCCGACTACTTCCGCGCCAACAAGATGGAATACAATCCGGTCGTCTTCGAGAAGCTCGAAGAGGTCAACGCGGCGTACGATTCCGGCCGCTGCGACGTCTACACGACCGACCAATCCGGCCTCTATGCCATCCGCCTGCAGCTGAGCGCGCCCGGCGACCACATGGTGCTGCCCGAGATCATCTCGAAGGAGCCGCTCGGACCGCTGGTGCGCCAAGGCGACGACCAATGGTTCGACCTCGTGAAGTGGGTCTCGAACGCCCTGGTTATCACCGAGGAGCTCGGCATCACCCAGGCGAACGTCGAGGAGATGAAGGGCTCTGACAACCCCGAGATCAAGCGCGTGCTGGGCATGGAAGCCAACGCCAAGTTCGGCGCCGACCTCGGCCTCGGCGAGGACTGGGTCGTCAACATCGTCAAGGGCGTCGGCAATTACGGCGAGATCTTCGAGAAGAACATCGGCACCGAAAGCCCGCTCAAGATCCAGCGCGGCCTGAACGCTCTCTGGTCGAAGGGCGGCCTCCAGTACGCACCGCCCATCCGCTGACCTTCTGGCAGGCAGACCGGGGACGGCACCCGCCGCCCCCGGAACGTCGCAACAGGAGGCCGGTATGGCGAACGAACAGGTATTGCGCAGCGACGGTGCGCCACGGGTTCCGTTAATCTACAATCCCGTCGTCCGCGGGATCGCCTTCCAGATCTTCGCCTTCGTCGCGCTGTTCGCGCTGATCGTGTGGATCGTCAACAACACGCAGGAAAACCTGCGCCGCATCGGCCGCACCATCTCGTTCGATTTCCTGAACGAGCGCGCCGGTTTCGACATCGGCCAGTCGCTCATCGCCTACACGGCGGACTCCAGCTACTCGACCGCGCTCGTCGTCGGCTTCCTGAACACGATCCTCATCGCGCTCGTCGGCATTGTGACGGCGACGATCGTGGGCTTCGTCATCGGCATCGGCCGTCTGTCGCGCAACTGGCTGATTCGCAGCCTGTGCACGGTCTATGTCGAGGTGTTCCGCAACATACCGCCGCTGCTCGTCATATTCTTCTGGTATCTCGGCGTGCTGGCGATCCTGCCGCAGCCGCGCGACGCGTTTAACCTTCCCTTCGGCGCGCTGCTCTCCAATCGCGGCCTTACCATCCCGACAGTCGTCTGGGGGCAGGGGGCATGGCTCGTCGGCGTTGCCTTCCTGGTCGCGATCGCCATGTGCTTTTTCGTCGCCAACCGCGCGAAGGCGCGGCAGATGGCGACCGGCCAGCGCTTCCCGGTGTTCTGGACCTCTGTCGGACTGCTGATCGGTCTGCCGCTGATCGCGCTCGCTGCGGCAGGCTTTCCGATCTCCTTCGACGTGCCCGTGCTGGGGGCCTTTCAGGCGCGTGGCGGCATGATGATCGGGCCGGAGTTTCTTGCGCTCTATCTGTCGCTGTCGCTCTATACCGCCTCGTTCATCGCCGAGATCGTGCGTGCGGGCATCAAGGGGGTCGGACGCGGCCAGACGGAGGCAGCGCATGCGCTCGGCCTGCGGTCCGGCACCACGACCCGCCTCGTCGTTATCCCACAGGCGCTGCGCATCATCGTTCCGCCGCTGACCAGTCAGTATCTCAACCTGACGAAGAACTCGTCGTTGGCGATCGCCGTTGGCTATCCGGATCTCGTCTCGGTCGGTGGAACGATCCTGAACAAGAGCGGCAACTCGATCCAGATCGTTGCGATCTGGATGGTGGTCTACCTCACCATAAGCCTTGCCATGTCGTTCTTCATGAACTGGTTCAACGCCCGCGTGCGGCTGGTCGAGCGCTGAGGAGGCCGTCATGCAGGAAAATCAGATCGCCTATGTGCGGCAGGACATGGAACTGCCCCAGGCTGCTCCCGCCGGCCAGAAGGGTATCGTGCACTGGGCACGTACCAATCTGTTCGCCACGCCCAGCGACACCGTACTGACGCTGATCGCGCTCGCGGTCCTCGCCTGGTTTGTGCCGCCAGTGGTTCGCTGGCTGTTCATCGACGCGCAGTGGACGGGCGACAACCGGACCTTCTGTGCCACGGTCTCGCAGGGAGGCATCCAGCCCGACGGCTGGTCGGGCGCCTGCTGGAACTTCGTGATGAACAAGTTCGGGCAGTTCATGTTCAACACCTACCCGATCGACGAACGCTGGCGGCCGACACTGTGCGCCGTGCTCCTGGTGGCGCTGCTGGTGCCGTTCCTGACCCCGCGCGCGCCTTATAAGACGGCCAACGCCATCGGGCTGTTCGTCGTGCTGCCTATCATCGGATACATCCTCTTGCCCGGCGGCTGGTTCGGCCTGCGCTACGTGCCGACCCGCGAGTGGGGCGGATTCATGGTGACGATCATCCTGTCCTATGTCGGCATCGTGGTGTCGCTGCCGGTCGGCGTGCTGCTCGCGCTCGGCCGACGGTCCACCCTGCCGGTCATCAAGGCGTTGTGCGTCGTCTTCATCGAGGTGGTGCGCGGCGTGCCGCTGATCACGGTGCTGTTCATGGCGACGAAGATGCTGCCGCTCTTCATGCCGAACAACGCCAAGATCGACGACTTCCTGTGCGTGTTGATCGGCGTGGCGGTCTTCGCGTCCGCCTATATGGCGGAGGTGATCCGCGGCGGCCTGCAGGCGATCCCGAAGGGCCAGTTCGAGGGCGCGGATTCGCTCGGGCTGTCCTATCCGCAGAAGATGCGGCTGATCATCCTGCCTCAGGCGCTGAAGCTGGTGATCCCGGGCATCGTCAACACCTTCATCGGCCTCTTCAAGGACACCAGCCTGGTCTACATCGTCAACATGTTCGACCTTCTGGGCGCGGTACGCCGCAACTTCTCGGACGCGAACTGGATCACGCCGCAGACGCCGCTCACGGGCCTCATCTTCGCGGGCTTCGTGTTCTGGATCTTCTGCTTCGGCATGTCGCGCTATTCGATCTACATGGAACGCCGGCTCGACACCGGCTACAGAAGATAGGGGAACCACCATGGCCAGCGAGAACGCCGTTTCGGCAGAAGAGCTCGAGGTCGACCGCTCCAAGATGCAGGTCTCCTCGACGGAGGTCGCCGTCGAGATCGTCGGCATGCACAAATGGTATGGCGACTTCCACGTGCTCAAGGACATCAACCTCAAGGTCATGCGTGGCGAGCGCATCGTCATTTGCGGTCCGTCCGGCTCGGGCAAGTCGACGCTGATCCGCTGCATCAACCGGCTGGAAGAGCACCAGAAGGGCAAGATCGTCGTCGACGGCAAGGAACTGACCAACGACCTGAAGAAGATCGACGAGGTGCGTCGCGAGGTCGGGATGGTGTTCCAGCACTTCAACCTGTTCCCGCACCTGACGATCCTGGAGAACTGCACGCTGGCGCCGATCTGGGTGCGGAAAATCCCGAAGAAGCAGGCCGAGGAGACGGCCATGCACTTCCTGCGCCGTGTGAAGATTCCCGAACAGGCGAACAAGTATCCGGGACAGCTGTCGGGCGGCCAGCAACAGCGCGTGGCAATCGCCCGTTCGCTGTGCATGAACCCGCGCATCATGCTGTTTGATGAGCCGACCTCGGCACTCGATCCGGAAATGATCAAGGAAGTGCTGGAGACGATGGTTGGCCTCGCCGAAGAAGGTATGACCATGCTGTGCGTCACCCACGAGATGGGTTTCGCGCGAAAAGTCGCCAACCGGGTGATCTTCATGGACCAGGGCCAGATCGTCGAGCAGAACACGCCCGCCGAATTCTTCGACCATCCGCGCCACGAGCGGACGAAGCTGTTCTTGAGCCAGATTCTTCACTGACGGCTGGCAAATGCGTCGGCGCCTGGTCGTCGCGCTCGTGCTGGTGGTGTTGGCGCCATTCGCGGGAGCGATCGTGCCGCGACCGCTGCTCACTTCGGCAGCGGCGGGCCGCGAAGCTCCGAGGCGCATCCTCGTGCTCTCCAACTCGATCCACACCGACATCGCGCTTCCTGCCGATCCGGACGTCATCGAGAGACTGGGCTTTCTCTCCTCTTCCGGGCTTCCCCTGTCGGATCCGGCCGTCAAATGGCTCGTCGTGGGATGGGGAGGTCGTTCCTTCTATCTTGAGACCCCGACCTGGTCTGATCTGAAGCCCGGGCCTGTGCTGCGCGCACTCACGGCGGACAGCTCGGCGATGCATGTCGCGATCGCGGGCGAGATCGACCAGACGACAGAGGGCGTCATCCCGATCGATCTGAGCGAGGCGGCGTTCGCTGACATGGTAAGCGCGTCCCTGGATGGTTTTGCGCGCGACACGCACGGCGAACCCATCCTGATCGAGGGCCGCTCCTACGGCCCTTATGATCGCTTCTACGAAGGCATAGGCACCTTTAACGCCGTCGTCGGCTGCAACACCTGGACCGGCGCGGTACTCAGGCGGGCGGGGCTTCGAACCGGTTGGTGGAATCCGTTGCCGCAGAGCCTCGTCTGGTCGCTGCGGACGTTCAACGATCTCCCAGGAATGGCGGCTACGGCGCGAGACGGGCGGCGTTGACGAGCTCGGTAAATGCACCGGCCGGAACGCCGAGGTCCGAGCGGCACCCCCCAAGCCCGCCAGTCACGATACGGTAGGCGACGCCGTTGTGCCACAGGCAGGCCCTGCGTATCGGTGGGACGTAATTGCGACAAGGCGAGTGGATCGTCGTGACGGTGAATTGCGGCCCGTCGGACCCCGCGTGCAGAGGCGTCAGGATCGCCTGGGGGAGAGACAGACCAGCAGGATCTGGCTCGCAGCCGGCGCCCGGCTTCGCCGAGACGGTGACGAAACCCCCGTGTCCATCGCAGGTGGGCGGCAGGCAGAACAGCAGCCTGTGGCTCTCTCTCGGAACGAGTTCCGTCGCCCGCCAGATCTCCGTCGAATAGGGGATTTCGAGATCGCGAAGCCTGACGGTGGCGATACGGGCCGGCGGAACGGTCGCGCGACTTACGAGATAGTGCAGGGCGCCGCCGGCCCAGGACGTTCGGCCGACCGTTTCGGGTCGCGTGGCAAAGCGGTATTCGCGGTCTTGCCAGTCGAGGCAGGCATAGACATAGGTCGGCGACTGCAGATCCGGTCCGTAGCGGCTCTCCGCCTTGACGAGACCGAAGCGCCCGGCGGGTACGATGTTGACGGGATGGCGGTCGGCGGCTGGAAACAACAGTTCCGCTGTGCGTCGGACGGCTTCCTCGCCGCATTCTCCGGACGCGTCGCGCACGGAGAAGTCGAACACCGCGCCCCGGCAGTCGACCTGCAGACAGGTCACTGTCAGCCCTGTGCCCGCCAGTTCGAAGCGCCAATTAAAGGGATCGTAGTGGAAGGTGAGATCGCCGATTTTCGCTTTGGCCGGTGGCGGATCCGCACACGATGGGGCGGTGCCAAACACAAGACCAAGAAGTAGCAGGACCAGCGCAGCCGGGGCGCGCCACGAGAAGTTGCGTATGCCCATGTCCGACAGGTCTCCCAAGCCGGGATCAAGCCTGAGACTGGATTGTGACGCTCGCTTGACGCGAAAATGGCGGATTCCCGCCGTGGTGAGGGAAAGATCGCGGACCTGCAGGCTGTCGGCTGATCGCTTCGACCGAGTGCACCCGAACTTTTCTCAGCGGAAAGCCGAACGGACCGCGGAGGGCGGAGTGGCGGCCAGTGCCTTGTCCGCATCCCAGCCATAGAGCCAGTCGAGGTCGGCAGCGAGCTTTGCGGACGGCAACAGGCTGAGCACGAGATCGCGACCGAGGCCGATCGGACCGCCGGCATGCCAAGTGAAGGCATTGAACGCGCCGCGCCGGGCGACCGCGGCGACGCGCGGGCGGCGGATTTTCTCGTAGCGTCGGAGTGCGGCGCCGATGTCGTCGGGCTGGTCGGCGACCGTTGCCGCGAGCACGTAGGCGTCCTCGATCGCGGCGGCCGCACCTTGGGCGGCGAACGGCGTCATCGCATGCGCCGCGTCGCCGATCAGCACCGCGCCGCCAGGATTCGCCCAAGGGGAGCCCGGGTCGACCGTGTGGATCGGCCAGACCGTCCAGGAAGCGATCGCCTGGAGGAAGGCCGTGAGCGATCCGGAGGCCCCCTGCAGGGCTGCGACAAGGGGGCGGGCGTCGCTCGACCGAGACCAGGACATGTCTGGGCTCGCGCCTCGCGTGAAGGCGGCGAGATTGATCGCGCTGCCGCCGCGGACCGGATAAGCGATCAGATGCGCGCGCGGGTGGAGAAAAGCGCTGACGCTGTCGCGCCGCAGATGCTCCGACAGCATGGCCACAGCGTCGCCATCGGCGCGGACCGTCGCGCGCCACGCGATCCTGCCCGAAAAGGCGCTGACGCCGGCGCTGCCGACGAGACGACGCAGCCCGGACCAGACGCCATCCGCCGCGACCAGCAGAAGCGCGTCAACCTCACGCAGGCCGCGCGCTTGTTCGACGGCGACCGTCACGCCCCGCGCGTGGATCGCCGCGTCGGTGACGGGCGCGCCCGTGGCGATCTCCACGTCCGGCATGTGCGAGGCGACGGCGAGGAGGGCGGCATGGAGATCGGCCCGGTGGAGCACGAGATAAGGGCTTTTCCAGCGCGCCGTCGCCCGTTCGCCGAGCGGGACACGCGCGATCTCCCGCAGATCCGTAGCGCGCCGCAAGATGACCGCTTCCGGCCGGATGGAGGCGCCGCGCAGCCGGTCCAGCACGCCGAAGCGGGAGAGGATGCGCGTCGCGTTCGGCGAAAGCTGCAGCCCGGCGCCAACCTCCTGCAGCTCGGCCGCGCGCTCGAAGAGCCGTACAGAAAATCCTTTGGACGCGAAGGCGATCGCCGCGGTCAGGCCGGCGATGCCGCCGCCTGCGATGACGACCTGCCGCGAGCGCGGCGTCGCGCCGTGGGCCATTGCCGTGGGATCAGGCCGCGCGCGGCACGTAGAGGCAGCCGGCCGGGCTCGTTTCAGTCTCTTTCAGAGTCGGATCGAGCCGGTAGAGCGTCGAGCAGTAGGGACAGACCTTCTCGACGTCGTCCCCCATGTCGAGGAAGACATGCGGATGATCGAAGGGCGGATTGGCGCCGACGCACATGAACTCGGTGACGCCGATTGCGATCGTCGGGTATCCGGCGTCGTTCTGGAAATGAGGGATGCCGTGGCCAGCCATCGCGATCTCCGTTCGGTTCCGAAAGCCTTTGGCGCAACTCTTTGCGCTTTGCAAGGCGCGTGCAATCAAAGTGTCGCAAATGCCTGTCAGGAAAGAACAAAGCCGTCTACTGTGTGGACGGCGCTGGAGAGGCACGCGTCAAAGGCAGGATGATGAACGAGATCACCGCGGTTTCACACGAATTCACAATCGCGCCGGAGGTGGCTGCGGCGACGGACGCCGGAGATCCCGACCGCTACGTCAATCGTGAGTTCTCCTGGCTCCAGTTCAATCGCCGCGTGCTGGAGGAATCGCAGAACACCAGCCATCCGCTGCTGGAGCGGGTGCGCTTCCTGTCGATCTCCGCTGCCAACCTTGACGAGTTCTTCATGGTGCGCGTGGCTGGTCTCGCGGGGCAGGTCCGCGAGGGGATCACGACCAAGAGCGCGGACGGACGCACGCCGGAGCAGCAGCTCGAACAGCTGCTGCGCGAGGTGAGCCGCCTGCAGCATGACCAGCAGGTCAGCCTGTCGCTGCTTTTCGGTCTGCTCGAAAACGCTCGCATCGAGGTGGTGCGCGGCGAGAACCTCAACAAGGAAGAGCGCGTCTGGCTGGAAACGCATTTCCTGGAGACGATCTTCCCGGTTCTGACACCACTGTCGATCGATCCGGCGCATCCGTTCCCGTTCATCCCGAATCTCGGCTTCTCCATCGCGCTGCAGCTCAAGCACAAGCGCGAACCTGAGACGATGATCGCGCTCCTGCGCCTGCCCACGGCACTGCGCCGCTTCATCCGTCTGCCGGACTATCGCGACTGCGTCCGCTTCGTGCGGCTGGAAGATGCGGTGTCGATGTTCATCGGCCAGCTCTTCCCCGGCTATGAGGTGCAGGGGTCCGGGACGTTCCGCCTCATCCGTGATTCCGACATCGAGATCGAGGAAGAGGCAGAGGATCTCGTCCGCTTCTTCGAAAGCGCGCTGAAGCGCCGCCGCCGCGGCTCTGTGATCCGCATCGAATTCGATCACGAGATGCCGGAGACGCTCCGCGACTTCGTCTCGACGGAGCTCGGCGTGCCCGCGAACCGCGTCTCGATCATCGATGGGCTTCTGGCGGTCAATCAAATCTCGGAGATCGTGTCGGTCGCCCGAGACGATCTGAAGTTCAAGCCGTACAATCCGCGCTTCCCCGAACGTATCCGCGAGCATGGCGGCGACTGCTTCGCGGCGATCCGCGAGAAGGACATCGTCGTTCACCATCCGTACGAATCCTTCGACGTCGTGGTGCAGTTCCTGCGCCAGGCGGCGTTCGATCCGGAAGTCGTCGCGATCAAGCAGACGCTCTATCGTACCTCGAACGACAGCCCGATCGTGCGCGCGCTGATCGACGCGGCTGAGGCCGGCAAGTCGGTGACGGCGCTGGTGGAGCTGAAGGCCCGCTTCGATGAAGAGGCGAATATCCGGTGGGCACGCGACCTGGAGCGCGCGGGCGTGCAGGTCGTGTTCGGCTTCATGGAGCTGAAGACCCACGCCAAGATGTCGCTGGTGGTGCGCCGCGAGGACAATAAGCTGCGCAGCTACGTCCATCTCGGCACGGGCAACTACCATCCGATCACGGCGCGCATTTACACCGATCTGTCCTACTTCACCGTCGATCCGGCGATAGCGCGCGACGTGGCGCAGCTTTTCAACTTCATCACCGGTTATGCCGAGCCGGCCGAGGAGATGACCATCGCGGTCTCGCCGTTCACACTGCGCAAGCGTATCCTCAAGCACATCGCCGACGAGATCGCGCATGCCAGGGCCGGCCGTCCGGCGCAGATCTGGATGAAAATGAACTCGCTGGTCGATCCGCAGGTGATCGACGCGCTCTACGAGGCGAGCCAGGCCGGTGTCGACATCGACCTGATCGTGCGCGGCATCTGCTGCCTGCGCCCGCAGGTGCCGGGCCTGTCGGACAACATCCGCGCCAAATCGATCATCGGCCGCTTCCTGGAGCACAGCCGAATCTACTGCTTCGGCAACGGCAAGGGCCTGCCGTCGGACGAAGCGATCATCTACATCGGCTCGGCCGACATGATGCCGCGCAACCTCGACCGGCGCGTCGAGCTGATCGTGCCGCTGACCAACCAGACTGTGCATGAACAGGTGCTCGGCCAGATCATGCTCGGAAACATCATGGACAACCAGCAAAGTTTCGAAGTATTGGCTGACGGCACCTCCCGGCGGGCCCTGCTCGAGGAGGGCGAGGAACCCTTCAACGCGCAGGAATATTTCATGACGAATCCGAGCCTGTCCGGCCGAGGTGACGCCCTGAAATCGCACGCTCCGAAGCGGATCGCGCAGCACAAGCGTCGCTCGAAGACGAAAGCGTCCGCGCCCGCATGATAGGCGCTTCCCAGGGGCGGTTGCAGGACCGCCGCCCGGTGTCGATCATCGACATCGGTTCGAACTCCATCCGCCTCGTTATCTATGAGGGGATCGCGCGCTCGCCGACGGTCCTCTTCAACGAAAAGATGCTCGCCGGCCTCGGCCGGGGGATCGTGTCGACCGGACGACTCGATCCGGACGCGATGCTGCGCGCGATGGAGGAGTTCCGGCGGTTCCGAGCGCTTTCCGAACAGGCCGGTGCGGAGCAGCTCTACGTCATAGCCACGGCGGCCGCGCGCGAGGCGGTCAACGGGCCCGAATTCATCGAGCGCGCCGAAGACATCCTCGGCGTCGACATCCGGGTGCTGACCGGCAAGGAGGAGGCCTACTACTCCGCCCTCGGTGTGATTTCCGGTTTCCACCCCGCCGACGGCATTGCCGGCGACCTTGGCGGCGGCAGCCTCGAAGTGGTCGACGTCAAGGGCGAGGCGATCGGCGGCGGGATTACCCTGCCGCTCGGCGGCCTGCGGCTCGACGACATGTCGAAGGGCTCTATCGAGGCGGCGACCAAGATCATCCGCAACGAGCTGAAGAGGGCGGAGGTGCTGAAGAGCGGGGAGGGTCGCACCTTCTACTGCGTCGGCGGCACCTGGCGAAACCTGGCTCGCCTGCACATGGCGGCGACGAACTATCCGCTCGCCGTGATGCACCACTACGAGATGAGCGTCGAGGGTTCGGCCAACTTCCTAAAACAGGTCGCGCGTGGCGAGATCGAGAAGATGAAGGGCATCGAGCGGGTCTCCAAGAGCCGCCGTGCCCTGCTTGCCTACGGTGCGGTCGTACTGCAGGAGATCATCCGGGTGATGAAGCCCGGCCGGATCGTCGTCTCGGCACTCGGCGTGCGCGAGGGCTTCCTCTATTCGCTGCTGTCTCCGAACGATCAGCGGGCCGACCCGCTGATTTCGGCGTCGGAGGAGCTGGCGTTGCTGCGGGCGCGCTCGGTGACTCATGCGCACGAGCTTGCGGAATGGACCGGCCATTCCTTCGCCGCCTTCGGCATTGACGAGACCGAGGACGAGGCGCGCTACCGCCGCGCGGCCTGCCTGCTCGCCGACATCGGCTGGCGCGCGCATCCCGAATATCGCGGCGTGCAGTCGCTCAACATCATCGCGCACGCCTCCTTCATCGGCGTCGACCATCCGGGCCGCGTCTTCATCGCGCTGACCAATCTCTACCGCCACGAGGGGCTGATAGACGATGGTGCAGCGCCCGAGATCATCCAGCTCGCCCCGCCGCGCTATGTCGAGCGAGCGCGGTTCCTCGGTGCCATGCTGCGCGTCGTCTATCTGCTGTCGGCCTCGATGCCGGGCATCATCCCGCGGCTGCGCTGGGAAAAAGGCGAGGACGGTTCGCTGACGCTGGTGGTGCCGAAGTCGCATGCCGACCTGATCGGCGAGCGGCCGATGGGCCGGCTGGCGCAGCTCGGCCGCATCACGAACAGGAGCCTGCGGATGGTCGCGGACGGCTGAGCGTCAGCCGCCGATCTCGAAGACGTTGATGCGCCGGTTCTGGAACCGGATGCCGAGTTCGCCGCGGATCAGCCGCAGCGCCTTCTCGCCGAACACCTCGCGCCGCCAGCCGGTCAATGCCTCGACCTCTGCCTTCTCGCCTTCGGCAGCGATGCGGTCGATGTCGTCGCCGCTGGCGATGATCTTGGGCGCGACGCCCTCCTTCTCGGCGATGATGCGTAGCAGAACCTTGAGGATTTCGGCCGCCGCATTGGCGCCCTCGCTCGGCTGCGCCTGACGGGGAACCTTGGGCAGCTCCTCCTTCGGGATCGCAAGCGCCGCGTTGACAGCCGCCAGAAGGGCGGCTGCGCTCGACGAACGTTCCCAGCCCTTGGGCGTGGTGCGCAGCCGTCCGAGCGCGGTGGCGTCGCGCGGTTGCTGTTGGGCAATCTCGTAGATCGCATCGTCCTTGAGCACGCGCCCGCGCGGCACGTTGCGCTCGCGCGCCTCGCGTTCGCGCCAGGCGGCGACGTGCTGCAGCACGGCGAGCTCGATCGGCTTGCGCACGCGCATCTTCAGTCGTGTCCAGGCGTTTTCCGGATGCAGGTCATAGGTGTCGCGCGACGTCAGCACGTCCATCTCTTCCTTGACCCAGTTCGAACGCTGGCGAGAGTCGAGCCGGCTCTGCAGGTCAAGATAGACGTCGCGCAGCCAGGTAACGTCGGCCAGCGCATATTCGAGCTGCTTGTCGGACAGCGGCCTGTGGCGCCAGTCGGTGAAGCGCGAGGACTTGTCGAGCTGCGTGCCGGTGATGCGCTGCACGAGCTGGTCGTAGGAGACGCTGTCGCCAAAGCCGCAGACCATGGCCGCGATCTGCGTGTCGAAGACCGGATGCGGGATCAGGTCGCCGAGGTGGAAGATGATTTCTATATCCTGGCGCGCCGCATGGAAGACCTTCAGCACCTTCTCGTCCGACATCAGCTCGAAGAACGGCTTGAGGTCGATCCCGGGCGCCAGTGGGTCGATCAGCGCTGTGGTGTCTGGCGAGGCGATCTGGATGAGGCAGAGCTCGGGCCAGAAGGTGGTCTCGCGGATGAATTCGGTGTCGACGGTGACGAACTCGGACTTCGCCAGCTGCGTGATGGCGGTTTCGAGTTCGTTCTGCTTGGTGATGAGATGCATGGACAGGCTCTGGAAGGACGGTACCCGTCCTTTCAGCCCGAGGCCGTTTCGTCAAGCATGGCGGTCAGTCCTCGTCCCTTTTGCGCCGCTGCGGCCGGCCGGCGAGGCGCGCGAAGATGGTCGAGGTACGCAGCAGCGCGATGAAGCGGCCGCGGCGCTCGGCCGGCACGCCGGACCTGGCCTGCATGCGGTAGAGCACGATGAAAATGAAGACCAGATAGACCGAGGCGTTGAACATGAAGAGCGCGTTCGGCCCGAAGCTCTCCATCGTCCAGGAGGCGGCGACCGGACCGCCGATGGCGCCGACGGAGTAGAACAGCATCAGCGCCGCGTTGAGCATCACATATTCCGACGGGCCGGCGCGGTCGTTGGCATGGGCGGCGCAGAGCGAGAACATCGGCATGGCGAACGAGCCGAAGACGAAGACGTAGACGAAGTTCGCCAATGGCGTCGTGCCGGCGAGGAATGCGAGCGCCAGCGCCGCGACCATTGCGCCCGCAGAGGTCGTCAGGATGACTGACCGCCGGTCCCAGCGGTCGGAAAGATAGCCGAGCGGATACTGGACCAGCGCGCCGCCGATGATGCCGGCGCTGACGAAAGTGACGACGTCTGCCACCGACATGCCGATCTGCTCCGCATAAACCGGGGACAGCGTGCGGAAGGAGCTGTTGGTGACGCCCACAGCAATGCAGCCGATCGCGGCGAGCGGCGAGATTGCCCATGACCGCCGGAGGTCGAGCTTCACGTTCTCCGGCGGCTTGGGGTTGGAGCGGTCGCCAAGGCAGACGGGCACTAGCGACAAGGTTGTCATGATCGACATCAGCGCGAAGATCGCGAATCCCTCGATGCCGATCACCGGGATCAGGAACTGCGCGCCGGTGACCGAGCCGATGTCGACGACCCGATAGATCGCCAGCACGCGGGCCCGGTTCTCGTTCGACACGCCGGCATGCAGCCAGGCCTCCATCACCGTGAACAGGCCGGCGAAGGCGAAGCCGTTGACGAAGCGCACGCCCGCCCAGACGAACGGATTGATGAACAGGATGAGAACCAGGGCGCCAACCGATGCGATCGCGGCCAGCGTGGCGAAGGAGCGCACGTGGCCGATCTCCTTCATCATCGGCGTGATCGTGAAGCAGCCGATGAGGAAGCCTGCGAAATAGGTCGTGCCGATGAAGCCGATCGTGGCGGGCGAAAAACCCTCTTGCGCTCCGCGCAGCGCGATCAGCGTGCCTTGCAGCCCGTTCCCGCCGAGCAGGATGCCGGCGGCGAGCAGAAGCGGGATCAGGGGCCGGATGGAGGACAAGGCGACTCGCGGTGACGTAACGTCCCTCTATAGGTTGCATAGCACCGGCAGGCCATGCTCAGCCGCGGCCGGGACATGGTCCAGAAGCGTCGTCGCAGCCGCTATTTTAGTTGGGTGCGAGAGAGCTGCTGCACCGCGTCGAGCGCGACGCCCGGTTCGGCGAACCAATTGCGTCCGGCGAGATAGCTGCGAGTGCGCTCGTTGAGGCCTCCCTTGGTTTCATGCTCGCCGGCAAGCTCAGCCAGCGTCTTCGGCGAGCGCAGCGCCGTTTCTGAGAGGCCGGAGAAGATGGAGCGGGTATAGAGATTGGCAGCCTCCGGCGCGACGCCGCGGCCCTCGAGCCATCCCGCCAGCGCGGCCTGGAGGTCGAGGAACGAAGACATGAAGCCGCTGACGCCGCCCATGGCGACGAGATCCGCTTCCGTCGCCGGCACGACTACATCCCCCATCCCTTCGATCAGGTCGAGGATTTCAGGTACGCGCGGATAGTGGATCACCGGTCCTTTGCGTATGGCGATGGCCGGCAGCGGCAGCACCCGGCAGACGGTCGCGGTGGGCGCGATCGCTTCGAGTTCCGGAACCGACAGGCCGGTCACGAACGAGCAGACGATCTGGCCGGGACGGAATTCGATCCCGTGCAGGGCTTCCTCGACCTGCGCCGGGCGGATCGCCAGGAAGACGATGTCGCTGTCGCAGGTTACCTCCGCATTCGAGGCCGCACGGCTGACCGTCTCGAAGCGCGCTGCAAGCGCTTCGGACAGGTGCTCGGACCTGGGCGAGACCAGGATCGGGTTGCGATGACCGCCGGCAACCAACCCTTCGATAAACGCTGCGGTGATCGCGCCCGTCCCGATGAAACCGAGCGTCTTCATGCGCGTGCCTCCGCGCCGGTCAGGCTGGAGAGGGGGCGGTGGTAACCTTCGATCTTCGGGAAGATGTTATGACGTTCAGTAAGAACGATACCTTTGAAAACCTGGGCAAGCGCCATTCTACGCTCTCTCTCTATCATCAATCGTAATGCGGTGATGAAGTCCCGGCGGGGCCTATCACATAGGGCAGGGCATGCCCAGTTTATCCCTTGCTCGTCGGTGTCGCTCCGAAGGCGCGAGACCCGGGCTCTGTGGTGAGAGGCCGGGGGCTCATATGCATGGCGGGAATGGTTGGTCATCGTCCGGTTCCAACTGTTGCTCGCTTGTCTCCTTCGCGGTGGGTGCAGCCCGCCCCGAAGCGGCTTCGGCTTGACAAAATGCGCCTTTGATGCGCTTTTCCCGCGACTTTTCGGGCCGCTTCGGCGGGTCCGAGCCTCATTTCCTGGACTGGATTTTCGCCATGCATCGCTACCGCAGCCACACCTGCGCCGCCCTCCGCAAGTCGGATGTCGGCGGCACCGTTCGCCTTTCGGGCTGGGTGCATCGCGTACGTGATCACGGTGGGCTGCTGTTCATCGACCTGCGCGACCATTACGGCATGACGCAGATCGTCGCCGATCCGGATTCGCCGGCCTTCAAGACGGCCGAGACCGTGCGCGGCGAATGGGTAATCCGCGTCGACGGCGAGGTGAAGGCCCGCGCCGACGAGGTGGTGAACAAGAATCTGCCGACCGGCGAGATCGAGGTTTTCGCACGCGAGATCGAGGTCCTGTCGGCCGCGAAGGAACTGCCGCTGCCGGTGTTCGGCGAGCCGGACTATCCGGAGGACATCCGTCTCAAGTATCGCTTCCTCGACCTGCGCCGCGACACGCTGCACCGAAACATCGTGCAGCGCACCAAGATCATCGCCGAGATGCGCAAGCGTATGGGTGAGGCGGGCTTCACCGAGTATTCGACGCCGATCCTTACTGCTTCGTCGCCGGAAGGCGCGCGCGACTTCCTCGTGCCGAGCCGCATCCATCCCGGCACCTTCTATGCGCTGCCGCAGGCGCCGCAACAGTACAAGCAGCTGATCATGATGAGCGGCTTCGACCGCTACTTCCAGATCGCACCCTGCTTCCGCGACGAGGACCCGCGCGCCGACCGGCTGCCGGGCGAGTTCTACCAGCTCGACCTGGAGATGAGCTTCGTCACCCAGGACGACGTGTTCGAGACGATGGAGCCGGTGATGCGCGGGGTCTTTGACACCTTCGCCGACGGCAAGCCGGTGACGCAGAAATTCCGCCGCATCGCCTATGACGAGGCAATGCGCAAATACGGCTCCGACAAGCCGGACCTGCGCAACCCGATCGAGATGCAGGACGTGTCAGAGCATTTCCGCGGCTCAGGCTTCAAGGTGTTCGCCGGCATACTTGCCAATGACGCCAAGGCCCAGGTGTGGGCGATCCCCGCAAAGACTGGCGGGAGCCGTGCCTTTTGCGATCGCATGAACTCGTGGGCGCAGCAGGAAGGCCAGCCGGGTCTTGGCTACATCTTCTGGCGCAAGGAAGGCGACAAGCTGGAAGGCGCCGGTCCGATCGCCAAGAACATCGGCGAGGAAAGAACGGATGCCATCCGCACCCAGCTCGGGCTGGAAGATGGCGACGCGGCCTTCTTCGTCGCCGGCGATCCTTCGAAGTTCGTCAAGTTCGCAGGCGCCGCCCGCACGCGGGCCGGCGAGGAACTGAACCTTGTCGACCGCGACCGCTTCGAACTCTGCTGGATCGTAGATTTTCCGTTTTTCGAATGGAACGAGGACGAGAAGAAGATCGACTTCGCCCACAACCCGTTCTCGATGCCGCAGGGTGGTATCGATGCGCTGAACGGCTCCGAGCCGCTCGGGATCAAGGCGTTCCAGTACGACATGGTCTGCAACGGCTACGAGATCGCGTCCGGGGGTATACGCAACCACCTGCCGGAGACGATGGTCAAGGCATTCGAGATGGTCGGCCTGTCACGGGAGACCGTCGAGGAGCGCTTCGGCGGTCTGTACCGCGCCTTCCAGTATGGCGCGCCGCCGCATGGCGGCATGGCGGCCGGCGTCGACCGCGTCGTGATGCTGCTCGTGGGGGCGACGAACCTGCGCGAGATCACCATGTTCCCGATGAACCAGCAGGCCTACGACCTGTTGATGAACGCGCCGTCCGAGGTTTCGCCTGGCCAGCTCAACGAGCTCGGCCTGCGGGTGATGCCCAAGAAGAAGGACTGAGGCCAGGGCCTCTCTCCCGGACGACGGGAGAGAGGTTGCTCAGGATGCATCGCGCCGGATCGGGTCGGTGAGCAGCCTGAGCCCGTTCAGCACCACGAGCACGGTGCCGCCCTCGTGGCCGATCACGGCGATCGGCAGCGGCAGTTCGAAGAGCAGGGCGCCGGTGACGAGCACCGCCATCGCGCCCATGGCGAAGGTCAGGTTCTGGCGAATGATGCGTGCGGCGCGGCGGGCGAGCCGGTGGGCGTCGGCCAGCCGCTCCATGTCCTCGGCGAGCAATGCCACGTCGGCCGCCTGCAGTGCCACATCCGAGCCGGCCGCGCCCATGGCGATACCGACATCGGCACGGGCAAGGGCGGCGGCGTCGTTGACGCCATCGCCGACGAAGGCGACCTTGCCGGAAGCCGAAAGCTGCGCGACCTCGCTCACCTTGTGCTCGGGCAGCATCTCGGCGTGGATTTCCTCCGGCCTAAAGCCGAGTTCGGCACCGATCCGCAGCGCGACCGGGCGCCTGTCGCCGGTCATCATCACGATCGTCCGCACGCCGTCACTGCGCAGCGCATCCACGGCCGCGCGCGAGCTGTCGCGCACCTCGTCGGCGACGGTGACAGCTCCCAACGTGGTCGCACCGCGCCCGGCATAGATCACCGTCTGCGTGCCGTCGGCGAGCGCCTGCAGGGCGGGGTGGCCGACGCTCGCTCCCATGCGCTCCACCATCCGAGGATTGCCAGCCCACACCTTTTGGTCGTCGTAGCAACCGACGATACCGGCGCTCGGATGCGTCTTGACGTCGGCGACAGGCACGGGGTCGAGCCCTCGTTCGGCGAGATCGCGGCGCAGGGCCGCGGCGATGTGATGTTCGGACTGCGCTTCCAGCCCGCCCAGCAGGCGCAGGAACTCCTCTTGAGAGCCGTCCAGCGCGACCACGCCGGTAACGGCGGCGCGACCCGTGGTCAGCGTGCCGGTCTTGTCGAAGGCGAAGGTGTCGACGGCGGCGAGTGTTTCCAGCGCGGCCCCGCCCTTGAACAGCACGCCGCCGCGCGCGGCGGCCGACAGTGCGGACAGGATCGCGGCGGGCACCGAGATGACGATCGCGCAGGGGCTTGCTGCAACCAGCAGCGTCGCGGCGCGGTAGAGCGCTTCATAGCGGCCGTAACCCAGCCAGAGGAACGTCAGGAATGCAAGGATGGAGCCGACGAGCACCGCTACCGTGTAGCGCTGGCCGAACCAGGCGCTGAAGCGCTCGGACGGCGCCTTGGCCGCCTGCGCCTCCGTCACGAGCGCGATCATGCGCGCGACCGTGCTGTCGGCGATGGTCTTCGCCACGGTGACATCGAGCACGCCGTCAAGATTGACCGTCGCCTCGAACACCTGCGCCCCAGCCTGCTTGGCCACCGGCATGGATTCGCCGGTGATGTTGGATTCGTCCAGCGTGCCGCGGCCCGCGAGGATGACGCCGTCCGCGGGGACCCGAGCGCCGGGACGCAGCACCACCACGTCGCCAACGGCGAGCGCCTCTGACGGAATCTCCTCTACTGTGCCGTCCGGGTGCTTGCGCAGCGCCGTCTCCGGACGCAGCGCCATCAGCGCCTCGATTGCGCGCCTCGCGCGCCCGAGCGCTCGTTCCTCAAGCGTCGAGGAAATGCTGAACAGCGTCAGGAGCACGGCGCCTTCGAGCGGTGCGCCGACGACCGCCGCGGCGACGGCCGCGACGACCATCAAAAGGTCGATATCGAGGACGCGCTCACGGACCAGCTCGACCAAGGCGCGCCATGCGGACGGAATGCCACCGGCTGCAAAGGCGAGGGCGCATCCTGCCGTCAGAAGCACCTCGCCGGTTTCGCCAGCGACAAGCCATTCTCCCGCCATCGCGACCAGAAGGCCGAGAACCGTCACAGCTGTCAGCCAGGCCGAAAGATCCTTGAGAATCTGGCTTTGCACGTCGCCTGCCTCCTGGGTTGGCGTGTCGGGACCGCGACACTAGGCAGTCCCGCGCGCACAAGCCAGCCTGCGCGGACGCGGCAGCCGGCCGCGCCAAGGTATGGCGCTGGCGCGATCGCAGTGAAGGGCGTAATCGGGGCAGGGGAGGCCCGACAGTGCTTGCAATGTTCAGTGCCGATACGACGATCGCGAGGCTGGCGCTTGCGCTGGCCATCGGCCTGCTCGTCGGGCTGGAGCGCGGCTGGCGTGAGCGCGAGGAGCCCGCCGGCAGCCGCACGGCCGGTATCCGCACCTATGGCGCGATCGGGCTGCTGGGTGGGGCCATGGCCGCGCTCGCCTCTGCACTCTCCGCACCATCGATCCTCGTCGCAGGATTCGTCGGCTTCGGCGCGATCTTCGGCTGGTTCAAATACAAGGAAGGCCAGCACGACCACAATTTCAGCGTCACCAGCGTCGTCGCGGCACTTCTTGTGTTTACGCTCGGTGCGCTCGCTGTCGTTGGCGACTATCGCGTTGCGGCGGCCGGCGGCGCGATCCTTGCCGGGTTGCTGGCGAGTCGCGAGACGCTGCATGGCGCGTTGAAGAAGCTCACCTGGCTGGAGCTGCGCTCGGCGATCGTGCTCGCGGTGATGACCGCCGTCATCCTGCCTGTGCTGCCCGACCGCGCTGTCGATCCTTGGGGCGGGTTCAATCCGTGGGAAGTCTGGTTCTTCACGGTACTGACGGCGGCGATCTCCTTCATGGGTTACGTCGCCGTGCGCCTGCTCGGATCGGCGCGCGGCCTGCTCGTGAGCGGGCTCGCCGGCGCCGTAGTCTCCTCGACCGCCGTAACCGTCGCGATGGCCCGGACCGCGAGGAGCGCGGCGAGCGCCAGGCCCCTCGTCGGTGCGTCCTGCCTCGCGGCAATGATCTCGATCCTGCGGGTGAGCGGCATCGTGACCATCGTCGAGCCGCGCGTGCTGGCGGCGATGCTGCCGGAGGCCGTCGCCGCCGCTGCCTGCTTCGCGGCCTTCGGCTTGGTCTTCCTTTTCCGCGGCAATGGCGATGCGGCACCCGCCGAGACACCGAAGAACCCATTCGACCTGACGGCGCTGCTGCTGTTCGCGCTGCTGTTCGCCGTGGTCTCGACCGCGAGTGCGGCCGTGGTCGGACAGTTCGGTTCCAGCAGCCTCGTTGCGACGTCGGCGCTGTCGGGAACGTTCGACGTCGATGTGTCGGTGCTGAGTGCGCTGCGGCTTCTCGACCAGGGGATCACGTCCGCGACGATCGGCCAGGCGGTGCTGGCCGCCCTCGCGGCCAATGCGATGGGCAGGCTGGGCCTCGCGGTCGCCGCCGGACCAGTTTCCTTCTGGCTTCCCTATCTGGTCGCGACGCTCGTTGCGGCGGCCGCAGGTTTCGCGGTCTATCTCGCGCCGATCGAAGGGTTGCTGTCGTTTTCGTCCTGACAGGCAGCCGGATCAGGCGTCGCCAACCGAAGCGTCCAGCCTGTCGCGCAGGTTGAGCAGTTCGGCCCGCAGGCGGTCCGCTGTCTCACGGGTGAGGCCGGTGCCCGTCGCGACGCTGAGCGGGATCGACATCGCTTTCTCGCGCAGCGCGCGGCCTTCGGGGGTCAGCAGGATGCGCACCTGCCGCTCGTCGTCCTCGTCGCGCCGGCGCTTCACCAGCCCGCGCGCCTCGAGCCGCTTGAGCAGCGGCGTGATCGTACCCGAGTCGAGGAAGAGGCGGCTGCCAAGCGTGTTGACTGTGATGTCGTCGCCCTCCCACAGCACGATCAGCACGAGATATTGCGGATAGGTGAGGCCGAGCGCGTCGAGCCGGGGCTTATAGAAGCGCGTGAAGGCATGGCCAGTCGCATAAATGGCGAAGCACAGCATGGAATCGAGCCGGATCGGTTCGGTGCTCATGGAAAACTCCCTCACGTGGTCGTGAAGCATATAGCGCAAAAATAGATTGTGCACAATTTAATTGTGCGATAGTGATACGCCGTCACCAAGGAGAACGACAATGATCAAGCAAGCCCTCTACACCGCCCATGCCAGCACCACCGGCGGACGCACCGGAACCAGCGCGACCGACGACGGCCGCCTCTCCATCACGCTCGACACGCCAAAGGCACTGGGCGGCAATGATGGTCCGGGCACCAATCCCGAACAGCTTTTCGCGGCCGGATACTCCGCCTGCTTCCTCGGCGCCCTCAAGGCGGTCGGGCGTGGCGAGAAGGTGAAGATCCCGGACGACACGACCATCGACGCATCTGTGAGCATCGGCGAGCGGACCGAGGGCCCCGGCTACGGCATCGCTGTCGCGATGACGGTCACGCTGCCGGGCTTCGAGCACGACAAGGCGGTAGAACTGGTCGCAAAGGCTCACCAGGTCTGCCCGTATTCCAACGCGACGCGCGGCAATATCGACGTCGAGTTCACTGTGGCGTAACGGACGAAGGCGGACGATCAGTCGGCATAGGCTGCTGCTCGTAGCCCGCTCCGCCCGGCGCCCTTCCCCCAAGGTGGGGAGGGGCCGTCGTTCGTCTTCTCTCCTCGGGGAGATGGTGGCCGCGAAGCGGCCGGATGAGGGTGCCTTCGCGGTTGCGCCGCGCAGGCGGACTGACGTTTATTCTTCCTCGGCGTCTTCGTTGGCCGTAACGGTGATGCCGAGCTCGTCGTGAATGTTCTGCGGCGCCGACATCGCGCTCATGCCGACCGACATGAACGGAACCGGCTGGGCGGGGTCGGCGCTGATCTCGATACTCTTCGGATCCTGGATGAACTTCGCCACCTCGCCTGCTATCTGCTTGGCGAACTCCGGCTTCACATACTGACCGATAGCAGCCGGAATCATCGCCTCCGCCATCTTGGCGAGATCTGTCCTTTTCATCTGCTGCATGCCGCCGGCGAGATCGAGCGCGCGACCTGCGAGCGTGTTGTCGTCGTAGCGGATCGAGGCGCCGCCGAAGGAGAGCTGCTGCATGAGGCCCATCGCCGCCATGCTGGCGGAGGCCTTCTGCTCCTCGGTCGCATTGGCGAGGTTCTTCTGCATCTCGCGTGCGGCCTTCAGGAACTCCTCGGTGTAGCCGGAGACATCGATTGTGAAACCGATCGTGCCGGCGTTGTCGACCGTGAAGTCCATCTGTTCAAGCGACATGTTGCCGTCGTCGAGCGTCCAGGATCCCGCCATCTCGAACGTGCCCTTGGGCTGGGTGAGGCCGAGCGCTGTAAGCATGGCCAGCGTCTGAGGATCGCCGGTGCCGCTCAAATCGGCGGTGAATGCGTCGGCCGTACCCGTGAACTCGTAGGACCTGCCGTCGTCGGCGCGCTCCAGCGAATAATTGAGACCCGACATGGTGAAGAGCTGCTTGCCGTCCTTTTCGACCTTGACCGAGTCGACGTCGAGCGAATCGAAAAAGCCGGACTGGCTGACGATGTCGGTCGAGGTGGGCGATGGCAGCACCGCGCCCGAGATCGACAGTCCGTCGAGCGTCACGGTGGCGCCTTCACTGACCGTCGAATAGGTCGGCATGGACAATGTTTCGACGACGTAGTCGCCATTGTCGGCCTCCTCGACGCCTTCGAAGGTGATATCGCCCAGATTGGCCGGCGGGATCTCGGCGTTGCCCTTCACAATCGCACCCCGCATCACGATCGCACCGCCCGTCTCCTCGACGGACGACCACGACAGCGTCGCGCCCTGGCCGGCGACCAGTTCCTTGAACCGGTTGGCGACATCCTGCGGTTCAACCGCCTGCGCGGCCGAAAGTGCCGTAAGGGAAACCGAGGAAGCCAGAAGGAACGTGGCAAACGACCGGGCAAGCATGGAAAACCTCCGTGATGGCTCGCAGACAGGATGGTCGAGCCGGATAGGGACGCGGGACAGTCGCGGCGGAGCGGGTCGAAATTGTGGCGCGCCGCTCCCGCAGCAGGCCCTGACGAAGCGGAACTCATAATCGCACCGGCCCGTCTTTGTCGAGAGCGGGTCTTGAAGCGAATCAACGGCTCACTTAGTCCGAAACCATGGGAAAAAGCGTGAATCCGCCCGGATCAGACGGCGGCGACGACAATATCGAGAGCGTGGACCTGAAGAAGGCGCTGGAAGAGCGCTATCTCGCTTATGCGCTCTCCACGATCATGCATCGGGCCCTGCCGGACGTGCGTGACGGGCTGAAGCCGGTGCATCGCCGGATCATGCACGCAATGCGGCTCTTGCGGCTGGAGCCGGGCCAGCGCTTCTCGAAGTCCGCCGCGATCGTCGGCGACGTGATGGGCAAGTTCCATCCGCACGGCGACCAGTCGATCTACGACGCGCTGGTGCGCCTCGCACAGGATTTCGCTGTCCGTTACCCGCTGGTCGACGGGCAGGGCAACTTCGGCAATATCGACGGCGATAGCGCGGCCGCCATGCGCTATACCGAGGCGCGCATGACCGAGGCAGCGACCGAGCTGCTGGAAGGTATCACAGAGGACGCGGTCGACTTCCGCCCGACCTACAACGAGGAGAATGAGGAGCCGGTCGTCCTGCCGGGCGCGTTCCCGAACCTGCTCGCCAACGGCTCGTCCGGCATCGCGGTCGGCATGGCCACCTCGATTCCGCCGCACAACGCCTACGAACTCTGCAACGCGGCGCTCCTGCTGATCTCGCAGCCGAGCACCTCCGTCGCCGACCTGATGTCGAAGAGCCCGGAGGACGGGCTGATCCAGGGACCGGATTTCCCGACCGGCGGCGTCATCGTCGACAATCGCGCCTCGATCCTCGACGCCTATGAGACCGGGCGCGGTGGCTTCCGCGTCCGCGCGCGCTGGACGCAGGAGGATCAGGGCAGGGGAACCTGGGTGATCGTCGTCACCGAGATCCCCTATCAGGTGCAGAAGTCGAAGCTGATCGAGAAGATCGCCGACCTGCTGGTCAACCGCAAGCTGCCGCTGCTGGACGACGTGCGCGACGAAAGCACGGAGGACGTCCGCGTCGTGCTGGTGCCGAAGAGCCGGACGGTCGATCCGGCGCTTTTGATGGAATCGCTCTTCAAGCTCAGCGAGCTTGAGGTGCGCATCCCGCTCAACATGAACGTGCTGACGCGCGGCAAGGTGCCGAACGTACTGTCGCTCAAGAGCGCGCTGCAGGAATGGCTGGAGCACCGCAAGGAAGTGCTGGTGCGCCGCTCCAGATATCGCCTCGGCGAGATCGAGCGGCGGCTGGAGGTTCTGGGCGGCTATCTCATCGCCTATCTGAACATCGACGAGGTGATCCGCATCATCCGCGAGGAGGATGAGCCGAAGGCCGTGATGATGGCGCGGTGGAGCCTCACCGACGTCCAGGCCGAGGCTATCCTCAACCTGCGCCTGCGTGCCCTGCGCAAGCTGGAAGAGTTCGAGATCCGCAAGGAGTTCGACGGGCTGACCGCGGAGAAGGAGCAGATCGAGCAACTGCTCGCCTCCGAGGCGAAGCAGTGGAAGGCGGTCCGCTGGCAGGTCGAGCAGACGCGCGACCGATATTCTCCCGAGAAGAACCCGGAGCTTGGGCCGCGCCGCACAACCTTTGCCGACGCGCCAGACCACGACGTTGCCGACATCCATCAGGCGATGATCGAGAAGGAGCCGGTGACGGTGGTCGTCTCGGAGAAGGGCTGGCTGCGCGCGATGAAGGGTCATCTCGCCGACTTTTCGACGCTCACCTTCAAGGAAGGCGACAAGCTCAAGCTCGCTTTCCATGCGCAGACGACCGACAAGGTCATCCTCTTCACCACGGGTGGCAAGTTCTACACCATCGGCGCCGACCGGCTGCCGGGCGGCCGTGGGCACGGTGAGCCGGTGCGCATCATCGTCGACATGGAGAACGACCAGGACATCGTTACCGCCTTTGTCCACGACCCGCAGCGCAGGCTCCTGGTGGCGAGCCATGAGGGCTACGGCTTCGTTGTGCCCGAGGCCGAGGTCATCGCCAACACCCGCAAGGGCAAGCAGGTGATGAACGTTAAGACGCCTGACGAGGCCGCGCGCCTTGTCTTCGTCGACGGCGACCATGTCGCGATCATCGGCGAGAATCGCAAGATGCTGGTCTTCCCGCTCGATCAGGTGCCGGAAATGGCACGCGGCAAGGGCGTGCGCCTGCAGCGCTACAAAGATGGCGGCGTGTCCGACGTGAAGACCTTTGCGCTCGCTGCCGGGCTTTCCTGGCAGGACTCTGCCGACCGCACGTTCAGCCGGACGAAGGACGAACTGACCGAGTGGATCGGCGACCGGGCGAGCGCGGGGCGCATGGTGCCGAAGGGATTTCCAAAGACGGGGAAGTTCGGCTAGCCCCCGGTTGGATCCACTGCCACCGCCCTCAACTCCACCAGCCCGCCCGGCACGATCAGTTCCGCAACGCCGACCGCCGTCCATGCCGGGTAGGGTTCCTTCAGGTAGCGGGCCCAGACCTTCATGAACGCTGCCATGTGGGCCGAGATGCCGACATGGTAGGAGGTGATCTCGACGATGTCGCCGAGGTCGGCGCCGCCTTCGCGCAGAATGTCGCGCAGCGTCTCGAAGGCGACGGCGAATTGGGCCTGTGGGTCGCGCACGGCTTCCAATGCCGCGAGGCCCGCGTCGCCTGCCGCGGTGGTGGAGGAAGCTCCCGCAAAGGCCCGCGATGACTCGGTTCCCAGCCATGACGGGGTTTCGCCGCCGGGGCTGACGCCGACGATGCCGCAGACATGAATGAAACCGTTGGCGGCCACGGCCGGCGCGTAGTGCCACTGTTCGTAGACGCCCTTCAGAGCTTCGGGAACGATAGTGCGGCGCATGCGGACCTCCGGCAGCGTTTCATGCATCGTCGCTGGCGGGCTGCGGCGACGATTCTCAAGAGACATCTCTGCCCCATCCGTTTGCATTTCGGAACATCGCTATCGACTGCCGAAAACCGATTGGGCGCACGGCCGGCCCAACGCCAGCATCGTACTCGCGAAGTGTCTGCATGTTTCCCCGACCGGCTCGCGCTTCAACGGTGTCGATCTCGGTCCGTGGTCTGCCAACGGCTGATCGATGCAAGACAGCTGCGTCCGGGCCTGACAGCTTCTAGAGCGGAAGCCGCTCTAGCAGGCCTCTCCGCCGCCGCCCGTCAAGAAGTTGCCAGAGCGAGTGTAGCACCAGAGCGACGACAAGGATCGCGCCGCCGATAAGGCTGTTTGTCGTCGGCCGTTCCGAGAAGATCAGCCAGACCCAGACGGGCGCCAACACGGTCTCCAGCAGGTAAAACATCGCGACTTCGCCGGCAGGGATATACCGCGGCGCAGTGCCGAGGCAAAAGAAGGCAAGCGGCATCAGGATGGCGCCGTTGAGGATGATCCACCACGGCGCATCGATCCGGTAGCCCCCTTCGGCGACAAAAGCGAAGGCGATGATCGCCGGGAACAGCACGCCAACCAGCGGCGTGAATCCCATCTCGCGTTCACTCGCCCGCGTGACCGTGATCGCCGAGGCGATGAAGAAGGCCGAGGACAGCGCCATGAAGTCGCCGAACAGATTGCCGGTACCAATCGAGTCCCAGACGATAATGACGACGCCGACGATCATCGCCGCCATGGCGAGCATGGTGGCGGGGCGCATCCGCTCCCCGAGGAACACCCACGCGAGAAGCGCTGAGAACATCGGATTGAAGGCGAGTATGAAGACGACATTCGCGGTCGAGGTGGAATAGACGGAGGCGATGAAGGTGATCGAACCGAGGCCGTAGAGCGTGGCGACCGCCAGGCCGGACAGGCCCGGAACGAGCGAGGGTACCTTGGGCGTGAAGGCGCGCCACACGAGCCAGATCGTGATCGCTGAAAGAAACGTGACTGCGCTTCGCACGCCCAGTACGGACCATGCCTCGCCATCTGACAATCGGATGAGCGGAATGTCGGAGGTGAGGGCCAGCCCGCCGACGGCGGCGAGCGCGATGCCTTTTGCTTGCTCGGAATGGATGGTCACTGGAGGCTCCGGTCGGTGGCCGGAGAGGCCTCAGTCGGAAGGGGCGACGTAGCGTTCCCAGCCCTTGGGACCCAGATGCTCCTGCGGCGTGAAGCGGACCTTATAGTCCATCTTGCGCGAGCCGTTGACCCAGTAGCCGAGATAGACATGGGGCAGGCCCATGGCGCGGGTGCGGGCAATATGGTCGAGGATCATGAAGGTGCCGAGCGACCGGTCGACGAGCTCGGGATTGTAGTAGGAGTAGACCATCGAAACGCCGTCGGCCATCTTGTCGGTCAGCGCGACGGCGATCAGCTCACCGTGGCCCTTCCCGGTAATGAAGGAATCCGGGCCACGCTTGCGGTATTCGATGATCTTGGTGTCGACATGCGTGTCCTCGACCATCATCGCATAGTCGAGCACGGTCATGTCGGACATGCCGCCGCGGCGGTGCCGTGAGTCCAGATAGGTGCGGAACAGGGAATACTGCTCGGTGGACGGCTCTGCGTCGTGCATGGCGCCGATCAGGTCGGAGTTGCGCTGGATCACCTTGCGCATGTTGCGGGTAAGCTTGAACTCGTTGGCGAGGATGCGCACCGACACACAGGCGCGGCAGCTTTCACAGGCCGGCCGGTAGGCGATGTTCTGCGACCGGCGGAAGCCGCCCTGGGTGAGCAGGTCGTTCATCTCCGGAGCCCTGTCGCCGACGAGATGCGTGAAGACCTTCCGCTCGTACTGTCCGTCGAGATAGGGGCAGGGCGACGGCGCGGTGAGGAAGAACTGCGGCGACTGTGTCTGATGCTGCGTCATGGCGATCGGAAGCAAAGCATTTGCACACAGAGTTGTGCGACAAACGCCCCGAACGCAACAGAAAAACGCGCCGCCCAGCTATCAGGGCAGCGCGCATCTCATTCGTTCGATCGCCTCAGCCTCTTAGCACCAACGTCACGCCGCCCACGGTCTCGCCAAGCGCCGAGGTGAGCGACAGGTGCGCCGCCGTCATCATGCCGGGCTTTAGGCCGAATTCGGCGGTCTTGAAGACGAGCGTGTCGCGGGTGGCGAAGGCGCCCATCCGGCGCCGTTCCCGGAACAGCTCGCGGAACTGGCGGCGATGTGCCTTGCCGGATGCGATCAGGTTCAGCGCGTCGGCAAGCCGGCCGGTCATTTCCTTCTGCTGGCCGAGGTCGGGACCCTTGCCCGAACCGAACAGCGACACGCCGCCATCGCCCGGCTTGAGGGTAAGCTCCGTCTCTCCGCCGGTGCGCTCGAATGTCGCTGTCCTGGCGAGCGTCGCGGCAAACTTTTCGCCGTCGATGAACTCGTTCTCGGCAAGCAGCGGCAGTCCGGCCGTGGTGATCTCGCGCAGCGTCGCGGCGCGGAAGCTAAGCCGTCCCTCGAAATTGGGCTGCCGCACGATGTTGAAGGAGAAGGGGGCTGCCTGAGCGACGATGTTGATGTTGAGCTGCGCGACATGCCGGTCGACCACGGGACTGAGATTGGTGTCGTCGACGGGAATGTCATAGGGCAGAAAGGAAAAGGCACGCACGATCAGGCATTTGTGTCCGGCCTGACTGGAGGAAGGCAGGAAGGGAATGCGCGTGCGCGCCACGCCCAGCCCCGAGACCCAGGTGGACGAGATGCCGAGCGGCGTGGCGTAGCGGGTGTCGAAGCCGATCGTCGGATCGGTGAGGAAATATTCGACGTTCGCCGACGGTACCGGCAGGTCGCCGCGATTGTGGATTTCGCATTCGATCTCGTAAGGGCTGCCGGCGCTGATCGTGTTCGGGTCCCCGCCGCCGACGGGACGCACCTTGATCGCGGGCGAGATCCAGAACGGGATGTTCGCAGGCATCGGTCTTGCGCCGATGTCGCCGCCATAGGACTTGATGAGCAGGAAGGAACTCGGCTCGAAGTCCGGAGGCGGCTTTCCTTCCTCCTTGCCTCCCTTGAAGGCCTCCTCATAGACCTTGCGGGTCTGCTCGCGCAGTTCCCTGCCGCGCGCGTCGATCTCGCGGATCGCCTTCTCGGCGTCGATGATCTGGCTGTTCATGTCGTTCCGCCTTTCCCGACGATCTGGAGTCTCACGATTTGGTCGTGCGCGTTCGCGACGTCCCCGTCGTCCTTTGGCTGCACAACGATGCGATCCGGCGTGTTGTCCTCGTCCCAGGGCTGCTTCCAGGCGAGGTAGCCGTAGCCGCGGTCGGAATCGAGGTTGAAATCCGGTATCCGGCCGCCCCGCAGCCAGCGGGAATAGAGATCCTCGGTCAGCGTCAGCGCGTTGCCGAGCGGCGCGTCGTTCTTCTCGTGCACCCCGCCCGAGATCAGCTTCTGCATGATCTCCTCATGCTGCGCGGGATCGTTCTGATAGGCCTCCAGCAGGTTGTCGACAACGTTCGAGTCCGTCTGCAGCGGCCCCCAGGCGTACCAGTCGCTGTGCTTGCCGAGGTAACTGTCGGGCGCGACGGGTGCGGGGTTGCGCTCGCCATGCTTGGCAGTGCCGTCGGCCGACTGCAGCTTGAGCGGATAGGTGAGGTGGATCTCGGGCGTCGCAAAGGTCGCGCTCTCGTGCCAGCGCAGCAGCGGCATGTCGGCCTTGAGCGTCGCGGCGCTGCGGAAGGTCGAATCCTGGATCGACGGATCCTTGAACTGGTTGAATACAGGCTCGTTGATGCTCTCGGTCAGCGGCAGGGCCAGACCGTTCAGCGCCACGCCGAGGCGGAAATACTGGTAGGCGGCGTAGACCTGCTCGTAGACGAGGCTGATCAGGTATTTGATGCCCGCCCCGGTGATGACGGTGAGCATGCCGAGAACGAAGTCGATGAGCGCGAGCGCCGCGGCCACGGCGGCGATGAGCAATGCAGCGAGGAAGGCAAGGATGCCCAGGATCCCGCCCGAGCCGGCTGTGTCCGCCGCATCGGACAGGTAGTCGGCGATGCCCTCGGCGTTCTCCATGGCCTGCTCGTAGACATCGGCGACTTCGCCGGAGAACGAGTAGGGTTTCGGCGCGGGGATGGTGCCGCTTTCCGTCGTCATCCTCCAGAACTTGTACCAGAGGCGGAACGAGACCTTCACGTCGTCGGCGGTGAGTGCGCCGCCGAAATCCGGCCCGCCAGGCGCGCTTTCGTCGACTGCATGGGTCGAGTTGATCGTGTTGGCGATGAATTCGGCAAGCTCATCCGGGATCACGCCGTCGGGCGGCGGCAGCGGGTTCTCGTCGCCGACCGGCGTGATAATCCCGGCATACTTGAAGTTGTAGAGCGCGTGGATCTGCGAACGGCCGAGATCCTTCAGAGCCGAGTTGGTGTAGAGGTGGTAGTTGAAGACGTCCTGGAAATTCTCAGCGACGCGGTGGCGCTGGCCGTGCGAGCGGTAGGGGCCGCCGCTGTTCAGATTGACATAGGCATGACCAACCGTGTCGGCGGCGACATGGGTGAGGTGTCCGATCGCATAGAGATGCAGCGGCGAATCGAGCGCGCTCGAATTGAGCAAGGCCTGCGCATATTGCCCTGTCTTGCGGTAGTGAAGCGCGTCGAAATACCACCATTCCTCCCCGTCGAAGTCGCCCCACTCGCCGGTGAGAATGTTCTTTGTCCGCACGCCGTCTCGGTAGGGGTGGCTCAACTGGTTGAACGGGTTGATGAGGTCGGTGATGTAGGTCTTCGCCGCTTCCTGCAGCGAGGCCTTCAGCCCTTCCAGGATCTGCTTCATCTCGCCGATCGTGCCCTCGAGCCAGGAGAGGGTGGCGGACGACTGGATCACCTGGTCCTTCGCGTCGCCGAGCGCGTCGATTACCTCGATGATCGGGTCGGGCACGAGGCCGAGCAGGTCTTCTTTCACACCGTCGATGAAGTCGGAAAGGGCCAGGACCTTGTTGACGATGAAATCCAGCGCCGGCGGCCAGTCGCGGGTGTTGAAGAAGAAGAAATCCGGCCCCTGCGCGCCCAGGAACAGGTAAGCCTGGTTGAGAGGGTTGGCGAGCAGCGTCTGGAGCTTCTCGTAGTCTTCGTCGGAGAGTTCCCCGAGACCGCGTTTTTGATCGATGAGAGCCTTGAGGCGCTCGGCGATCATGTGGTGCATCGCCGTTCCCGGCATGACTGACCTCCTCGGGCGCCGCATCCGGCGCCGGTATCACCGCCCCAAGGGAAGGTAACGTGGAAGGCCTGTCAGGAACGTGACGCAGTTAACACTGCGGCGGGTCAGGCGTCGTCGCGAACCACAACGGTCCCGAGCAGCAGGTCGTGCACCGTGCGCTTGCGGTCGAGGAAGAGCGTCGCCAGCAGGATCAGCGGCGAAAGGATGGCGTTGCCAGCCCAGAATAGAACAGTGTGGACGATGGCAAGCAGGCCGTCGATCGGGCGGCCGTCCAGTCGTTCGAGATGGACGCCCATCATCCGCATGCCCACGGTTGCCTGGTTGCGCCCGCCGAGCGTCATCGCCACGTAGCCGAGAGCAACCAGCGGCCCGAGGATGCCGAAGAGCATCCAGCCGAGGCCGAGGGTAAGGACGCCGAAGAGGGCGACCACGATCGCCACCGGAATCATCAGAAGTCCGATCAGGACATAGTCGATGACGAAGGCGAGCACGCGCTTGGTGCGCACGCCGTCATAGGCGCGGACGTCGTCCAGCCTGCTGCCGATAATCTCTCCGTCGAGAATGCGGGTGCTCATCGTGGTCCTTCTCTCGCGCGGCATGGTTGCCACGTGAGTGTCAGGTGGGAAATGTCACGCAGGATTCAAGGTTTGCGTGCGAAGCTGCTTGAGTCGGTTCGGCGAACCTGTCTAACTTGTGCGTTGCAGCAATCGACTCTCGCTCCGGGGATGGCGATGGATCAATTCGACATGCTGGTCATCGGCAGCGGCCCGTCGGGACGGCGTGCGGCGGTGCAGGCGGCCAAGCTCGGCAAGTCCGTCCTTGTGGTGGACAAGGGAAGGCGGCTGGGCGGCGTGTCGGTGCATACCGGCACGATCCCCTCCAAGACCATCCGCGAGACGGTGATGAACCTCTCTGGCTTCCGCGAGCGCGGCTTCTATGGCCGTGGCTATCGCGTGAAGCAGGACATCTCAGTGCACGATATCGTCGACCGGCTTCACAAGACGCTGGACCACGAGGTCGAGGTGCTGCAGCATCAGTTCATGCGCAACATGGTGCGCAGCCTGGCCGCCACCGCTCGCTTTCTCGATCCGCGCCGCATTGAACTGACGACCGACAAGGAAGAGCGCAGCGAAGTGGGCTTCGACTATGCGCTGATCGCCGTAGGGACAAAGCCGTATCGGCCCGAGAGCGTGCCCTTCGACCGCAAGCGGATCTTCGACTCAGACGAAATCCTTGAGCTCGAACGCCTGCCGCGCAGCCTGACCGTGATCGGGGGAGGGGTGATCGGCGTCGAGTATGCGACCATCTTTTCCGCGCTCGACGTGCCGGTGACGCTGGTCGAGCCGCGCAATTCGATCCTCGACTTCGTCGACCGCGAGATCGTCGACGACTTCATCCACCAGATGCGCGACCGCGGCATGACGGTGCGGCTGGGGAGTGCGGTGAAGGATATCGTGTCCAAGCCCGACTGTGCCGAGGTGACGCTGACCGACGGGCGCGTGGTGAGGTCCGAGATCCTGCTTTATGCCGCCGGGCGGACCGGCAACGTCGCGAGCCTCGGCCTGGAGACGATCGGCATTGAGCCTGACAATCGCGGCCGGTTGAAGGTCGACGCGCACACGCTGCAGACCGCCATCCCGCACATTTACGCCGCCGGCGACGTGATCGGCTTCCCGAGCCTGGCTTCCACCTCGATGGAGCAGGGACGCGTCGCGGCCTGCCACGCCTTCGGTCTGCCGCTGCCGCCCGCGCCCGAAGCGTTTCCCTACGGCATCTACGCGGTACCGGAAATTTCGACGGTCGGCCTGTCGGAGGAGGAGGTGCGCGCCAGCGGAATCGCCTACGAATGCGGCGTCGCGCGCTTCCGGGAAACTTCACGCGGCCATATCATGGGCGTCAATTCCGGCTTCCTGAAACTGATCTTCTCGATCGAGAACCGCCGCCTGCTTGGTGCCCACATCGTCGGCGAGGGCGCGACGGAACTGATCCACATCGGTCAGGCGGTGATCAACCTCAAGGGCACGGTCGACTTCTTCGTCGAGAACACCTTCAACTACCCGACGCTGGCCGAGGCCTACAAGATCGCCGGCCTCGACGCCTGGAACCGGATGGGGCGTGGCTGAAGTCCGGTCGGCGGCCGTGGAGTGAACCGCAGCTGACTATCCGCGTTGTCCCCGATGAACAATTCATCGGAGGATACGGTTATGCTGAAGGACAAATCATCCAGCGCGATCGTCGCAGTGCACGACATCGACCGCGCGAAGAAATTCTACCGCGATGTGCTGGGGCTCGAGGTCGATCAGGAGGATATGGACGGCGTCGTCGTCTTCCGGACGGGCGGAACGTCTCTGGTCGTCTACGCCTCGGAGATGGCCGGGTCGAACCGCGCCAACGCAGTCGTGTGGGACGTCGGCGACGAGATCGACGACATCACTTCCGACTTGCGGCGCAAAGGTGTCGCGTTCGAGCACTATGAGGATATGCCGGGCGTGGTTCTGGATGGCGACGTGCATGTCGCAGGCGACATGCGAATGGTTTGGTTCAAGGATCCGGACGGCAACATCCTTCACCTGAACAACATGTAGCTCTCAGCGGTCAGCACCGGTGCGGAAGATGCCTGCGAGCGCGACGGCCAGCCAGCCGGCAATCATCAGCGTGCCACCGGTGGGTGCGGCCATCGGGAAAAGGCGATCGCCGAGATAGTCCCGGGCCAGAAGGTCGCCGGTAAAGACGAGCAGCCCGACAAGCACGATGAGTGCGGCGGCGCGCAGCATCTTACCGGCGGCGAGTCCAGGTAGGCCGACGGCCACCAGCAGCGGCGCGTGAAAGAGCAGGAAGTTCGCGGCGGTGCCGACATTACCGCCGCCGGCATGCGCCGCCGCGGCCGAGAGCGCGACGCCGGCGGCGCCAACGAGGCCGCCGACGAGAAGGAAGGGATTCAAAGGCTACTCCATCGCCAGGATCATGTTGCGCACGACCGGGTATATCTCCCGCTCCCAGCGCTTGCCGGAGAAGACGCCGTAATGGCCGACATTGGCCTGCAGGTGATGGCGCTTCAAGTGCGGCCGCAGCGACCGGCAGAGATCGTGCGCTGCCGTCGTCTGGCCGAGCGCACAGATGTCGTCGCGCCCGCCTTCAACGGTCAGCAGCGCTGTGTTGCGGATGGCAGCCGGATCCACCTTGCGCCCGCGCCAGATGAACTCGCCCGTGGCGAGCTCGGCCTTGTGGAACACGCGGTCGATCGTTTCGATGTAGAACTCCTCCGTCAGGTCGAGCACGGCGAAATACTCGTCGTAGAAGGTCTTGATCTTCTCGGCCTCGGCGCTCTCGCCGGCGGCGAGGTGGTCGTAGAGTTTGCGGTGTGCCGCACGGTGGCGATCCATATTCATCGCCATGAAGGCGGTGAGTTGCAGGAAGCCTGGGTAGACCCGTCGCCCGCCGCCCTTGTGCCGCCACGGCACAGTGGAAATCACCGAATGCTGAAACCAGGCAAGTGACTTCGCCACCGCGAACTCGTTGACCTCGGTCGGGCTCTCGCGCGGATCGATCGGTCCGGCCATAAGCGTCATGGATCGCGGGGTCGCCGGATGCTTGTCCTCCGACATGATCGAGATGGCAGCGAGCGTCTGGACGCAGGGCTGGCAGACGGCGAGCACATGGCCGCCGGGTCCGATCGCGTCGAGGAAACGGATCAGGTAGTCGATGTAGTCATCGACGCCGAACTTTCCGTCCGAGAGCGGCACGTCACGGGCATTGGCCCAGTCGGTGATATAGACGTCGTGGTCGCGCAACAGCGTCTCGACCGTATTGCGTAGAAGGGTGGGGAAGTGGCCCGAGAGCGGCGCGACGACCAGCACGCGCGGCTGCGCCGTGTCGATGTCCTTGGCGAAGTGGAGGAGCTTGCCGAAGGGCAGATCGAGCGCGATTTCTTCCGTGACCGGCACGTCGCGATTGCCGACGCGCACCGTGGCGATGCCGAAATCCGGCCGCGAATGCGACAGCTCGAAGCGGGACACCATTTCCAGGCCGGCGAGGAAGCGCGATTTGAAGCTTTCGCCCGCCGCCCAGAAGTTCGGCAGCGCCGACTGGCGCATCATCCGCGCCCACGTCCGGAATGGCGCGATCAGATCGTCTTGGAACTGGTAGGCATGATAGAGCAAGGCCTTGTTTCTCCCGCCGATACCGCAGCGCAAAAAAGCTAGTGCAATTTGTGTTGCGTTGCGAGAGGATTGTTGCGGGATGAACGGATGCGGAAGACGGGTGGCATGACGCGGGCGACACTGACGATTTCCTCGAAGAACTATTCGTCCTGGTCGCTGCGCGGCTGGCTGCTGTGCAAGATGTCCGGGATCGATTTCGAGGAGAAGCTGGTCGAGATCAACGACGACCAGCGGCAGGAACTGCTGCTGCTGAGCCCCTCTGTGCTGGTGCCGCGACTGACCGACGGCGAGGTGACCGTCTGGGACACGCTGGCGATCGCGGAATACCTGAACGAGACCAAGCCGAAGGCCGGGCTCCTTCCCAAGGACAAGGTGGCGCGCGCGCATTGTCGCTCGGTGTCGGGCGAGATGCACTCGGGCTTCTACAACCTGCGCTCGGCCTTGCCGATGAACCTCAAGGCGCGGCACGAGAAATTCAAGATTTTCTCCGGCGCCAGGCCGGACGTCGAGCGGATCCGCGCGATCTGGACGGAATGCCTCGACACTTATGGCGGACCGTTCCTGTTCGGCGAAAAGCCGACCGTGGCGGACGCGATGTATGCACCTGTCTGCACCCGCTTTCGCACCTATGCGGTCGAACTGGAGCCGGCGCTGCAGAATTATTGCGAAACGGTGTTCGCCTGGGATCTGATGAAGGAATGGACCGAGGGTGCGCTCGCCGAGCCCGACGAGATCATCGAGCTCGAGGTCGAGTTCTGAGCTTCAGCCCCTGAGCAGCGCCGCCACCTGCGGTGCGAAATAGGTGAGGATGCCGTCGCAACCGGCGCGCTTGAACGCCAGCAGCGATTCCAGCATCGCCCGCTCCCCGTCGATCCAGCCATTGGCGGCCGCGGCCCGGATCATCGCGTATTCGCCGGACACCTGGTAGGCGAAGGTCGGCACACGGAACTCGTCCTTCAGCCGGCGGATGATATCGAGATAGGGCAGGCCGGGCTTCACCATCAGCATGTCCGCGCCTTCGGCGAGGTCCTGCTCGGCCTCGCGGACGGCCTCGTCCGAATTGGCGTGGTCGATATAGTAGGTTTTCTTGTCGCCCTTGAGCAGGCCGGCTGTGCCGACAGCCTCGCGATAGGGGCCGTAGAAGGCGGACGCGAATTTGGTCGCGTAGGACATGATCGCGACATCCTGGAAGCCGTTGGCGTCCAGTGCCTCGCGGATCGCGCCGATGCGGCCGTCCATCATGTCGGAGGGTGCGATGATGTCGGCGCCGGCAGCGGCCTGGCCGACGGCGGCCGCCGCGACCTGCGCCACCGTCTCGTCGTTGACGATGATGCCGTCGCGCAGGATGCCGTCATGGCCGTGGCTGGTGAATGGGTCGAGTGCCGCGTCGGTGATGATGCCGATTTCCGGCACCGCTGCCTTGATGGCGCGGGACGCCTTGTTGATGATGTTGTCGGGGTCGAGGATGTGCGAACCGGTTTGATCGCGCAGCGACATCTCTACGTTCGGGAACGTGGCAATGGCCGGGATGCCGAGCCTCGCAGCACCCTCCGCTTCCTTCACTGCGAGATCGAGGGACATGCGATAGACGCCGGGCATCGCTGCGATCTCCTCGCGGCGGTTGGTGCCGTCGATGACGAAGATCGGCCAGATCAGGTCGTCGACCGTCAGGCGATTCTCCTGCACCAGCCGGCGCGACCAGTCGGCCTTGCGCAGCCGCCGCATGCGGCGCGAGCCGGTGATCTCGTCCACGCTGCGGTGACCGGGGGAGAGTGTCCTGGTGTGCGTGTTCATCGCGCGCCCCTTTCTAGTGTCGCGTCTCTAGCATGCGCCGTGCATCGGCATCAAACCGGCATCATGGCGCACCGTGGCCGGACAGTATCTGCGCCGCGCCCCGCAGCGCCACGCGGAACGCTTCGTCGAAGCTCACCCCGGTGGCGGACCAGTCCTGCACGCCCTTCTCGTTCAGCATCCGGAAATTGGCGATCCAGCCCAGCGACTCGTCGCTCCATCGCAGCGTGATCGCCAGCGGCACGTCCCCGGCGGCAGCCTCCCGCAGCGCCTCCAACTGCTCGGGCGAGGGTAGCTCGTCGCCGATTTCGGGGCGGGCCGCCGAGCGGGGCAGGGAGACCTCGACAGCCAGGGGCTTTGCCGCGAGTTCGAGCGACTCGCGCATATAGGGTGTTTCCGGACCGTCGGACGACAGGACGAAGGCGTCGTCACCGCGTGCCACATGCACGAAGGCGGCGATGCGCGGCCGCGGCAGCGGCCAGGGATTGGAACCGAGCTGAGCCAGAAGATCGTCGACATGCACCGGATCGAAGAGACAGGTCAGGTCGTGGGGACGGGCGTAGCTGCCCTGTTCGTCGTGGATCGGCACGCCTTCTAGTCGGTCCCGGTAGCGGAAGGACGACACGTGGCTCCGAGCCTGTTCGATGACCGCGTCCATTGCCGCATTGTGCAGCAGCCGCTGGTCGCCGGACACGCGCACCAGCATTTTCGGCACGCATTCGCGCAAGCCAATGAGCCGGTTCTCCTCGCTCGTGCCGGTGACGACGACCGTGGAACTGTAAAGGTTGAGCTCCTCGGCCGCGGCCGCACCCGATGCGGCGCCGGCGAGGATCGATGCGAGAAGCAGTCTGCGGATCACTGGAACGCCTTCTGCAAAGCCGATGCTCTTCGCGCGCCATTGACGCGCTTTGGCTGACGATCCTAGACCGAGATGCGCACGCATTGAAGCTGCCTGTAATGGTGACCCGCGCGTTGGACTAGAGCGGGGGCGGGCCGGCGGCATTGCAAGGGAGAGAGCAGGATGGACGCAGCTTCCGAGGATGAAATCCGCTTCGAGCGGCGCGGTCGCGCGGCGATCGTCACGCTCAACCGGCCCAAGGCGCTGAACGCGGTCACGCATGGCATGGTGCTCGCGCTGGCTGCCAAGCTGCCGGAATGGGATGCCGATCCGAGCGTCGATGCGGTGGTCGTCAAGGCGGAGGGCAGGGCCTTCTCGGCTGGCGGCGACATCATGGACATCTACCAGGCCGGCAAGGCCGGCAAGCCTGCGGTGCAGTTCTTTTCCGATGAATACCGGCTCAACGCAGCGATCCACAATTTCCGAAAGCCCTATGTTGCGCTGATCGACGGCATCGTCATGGGCGGTGGTGTCGGCGTGTCCTTCCACGGCTCGCATCGCGTGCTGGGGGAGAAGGCGCAGTTCGCCATGCCCGAGGTCGGCATCGGCTTCTTTCCGGATGTCGGCGGGAGCTATCTCCTGTCGCGCATCAAAGGCGGCTATGGCCTCTATCTCGGACTGACCGGTGCTCGCATCGGCGCAGGCGATGCGCTCCATGCTGGCCTCGCCACCCACGCCGTCGCCTCGGCGGATATCGCCGCAGTCGAGGCAGGGATCGTCGAGACCGGCGACCCCAACCGCGTCCTGAGGGACCTGTGCATTACGCCGGAGCGCAAGCTGGACGAGGGCGACGCAGTTTCCGTCGGGCTTCATTTTTCCCTCGGCTCGCTGAACGACGTGATCGAGAGCCTCACCCAGGCTGCCGGCCGGGACGAGTTCGCGGCAGCGACGCTGGACACGCTCTCCAAGCGCTCGCCGACGAGCCTCCACGTGGCCTTCCGCCAGATCACCGATGGCGCGGCGCTGAGCATGGAAGAATGCATGAAGATGGAGTACCGCATCCTGAACCGCATGCTCGTCGGTCACGACTTCTACGAGGGCATTCGCGCCGCGATCATCGACAAGGGTGACACGCCGAATTGGAAGCCGGCGACGCTGGCGGAGATAGACCTCGAGGCGATCGACGCCTACTTTGCCCCTCTTCCCGGAGGCGAGCTGGTTATCTAGAACGTCTCCGGGAACGGAGTCGTCCACGATGCTCTCTCTCTTTGTTTCGACGCAATTCCGGCCTCAGGATCGCTGCGCACGTTTGCCGGGATTGTTCTGATGGCCTATCGCGAAAGTCCCGCAGTGCTGCGGCCGACCGCGGTTCAGCAGGCGTTCTGGTGGTTCCATCGCATCATCGCCGCGTACTGCATCATGTTCGGCACGCTCTACTGGGTGCGGCTGATCGGCTTCTATGACGGGGCTCTGTGGCGGTTCGATCTCATGCCGGTGCATTGGCAGATCGCTGCGACCGCGCTTGCGGCCCTTTATCCCTTCGCCGGCATAGGCCTGTGGATGATCACCTCGTGGGGGCCCGTCATCTGGGTTCTGTGCGCCGGCACCGAGATCGTGATGTATGCCGGCTTTCCCGAGCTCTTCGGCGCCAAATACTCCGTCGTCGCGTCCCATCTCTTGGTCGCATGCATCTATCTGGGGTTTCGGGTGATCCTGCATTTCCGGCAGCGCCGGCCCGCGACCTGAGACTGCCTGCCGCAACGATTAAATTTTTCATAATCGGGCATCTTAACCAATTCATTTACCACAAATTAGGCTTCGTTCGGATTCGCGGCTGGTAAGCAGCGGTTAAGGCTGGCGTTTAAGTCGAATTTTATGGGTCAATGCTACGGTTGGGCCAAGGTGAGAAAACAAAAAGTCACCGGGCGACAAACGAGAGGCAAGACCATGATCAACGCGCGACCCACGCAGAAGGCCGCCCCGGTTCAGGACGACCGGAAGGACGCCATCCGCACCCTCTACATGGAATCCCTCCAACTCGTTGAGCGGCTGCACCGCCGTCTTCTCGACGTGATCAAGGATGAATTCGACCGCAATGGCCGTTCCGACATCAACGCGATCCAGGCGCTGCTGCTGTTCAACATCGGCAATGCCGAGCTGACCGCCGGCGAGCTGCGCTCGCGCGGCTACTATCTCGGCTCGAACGTGTCGTACAACCTGAAGAAGCTGGTTGATCTCGGCTTCATCAACCATCAGCGTTCGCGCATCGACCGCCGCTCGGTCCGCGTCAGCCTGACCCCGAAGGGGACGGCCGTGGCCGACGTCGTCGGCAAGCTCTACGAGCGCCACGTCGGATCGATCGAGCAGGTCGGCGGCATCAACTCGGAAGAGTTCAAGCAGATGAACCGCGCCCTCCAGCGCCTCGACCGCTTCTGGAACGACACGATCGCCTATCGGATGTGATCGGACACAACGCGGAATCTGCCTTCGAGTCCTCTTTCGAAGGCAGCCGCGCACCGGACAGGCCGCCGCGCTGCCTTCTTGCTTACCACGGTGCCGCTCGTTTGATTGCGAGGGCACCGACGGCGTGAGCTTCAGACATCAACCAGAAATATCGCCCGCCCGGGCTCTGAGGGCGCATCCGGCTGGCATCTTCGGCTACCGTTCTGCGACTGACGCTCGGGTATCCCGCCGCGTCTCCGGCCATTGCCAAAAAGTTCACAGCTGTGAAAGTTTCTATCGCATCCGCGAAATCGTTGACTTGATCCCGTGGCGGTCGGATGCTTCCCGAAAGATTGGCTCAAGCCAGTCCTTGGGAGGATGCGTCACGCATCGGCATCGCTGAAGGCCCGTTCACTGAACGTGCCGGGAACCTGTTTGCGGCCTATGTCGCGCGTCGGTTCTTGAGGCTCCGTCATCTCTCCCGACGACCGGCTGTTCGTTTAGGGAAGGTAATGACATGACTGACCGGAACCGGAGTGGGAACGGCGCTTCGCCCGCCAAGCGCGTCGACGTCATCGTCGTGGGGGCAGGCTTTGGCGGCATGTACGCCACCTACAAGTTCCGCGAGATGGGCAAGAATGTCATCTCGATCGAGGCCGGCGGCGATGTCGGCGGCGTGTGGTACTGGAACCGTTATCCGGGCGCGCGCTGCGATCTGATGAGTGTCGACTACAGCTACGGTTTCTCTCCCGAGATCGAGCAGGAATGGACCTGGAGCGAGCAATTCGCCGGTCAACCCGAGATCCTCGCCTATGCCAACTTCGTCGCCGACAAGCTCGACCTGCGCAAGCACTACCTGTTCAACACCCGCGTCGTGAGCGCGGTTTGGAACGAGGCGGCGAAGGTCTGGCGGGCCACCACCGACAAGGGCGAAGTGCTGGAAGCGCCGTATTGCATCATGACGACAGGGCCGCTGTCGATCCCGAAGGATCCCGACATCCCGGGCATCGACAAGTTCAAGGGCCTGCTCCTGCGTGCGCAAAAGTGGCCGCATGAGCCGGTCAGCTTCGAAGGCAAACGCGTCGGGTTGATCGGCACCGGCTCGACCGGCATCCAGGTGGTGCAGGAGGTCGGGCGCAAGGCCGGTGAACTGTTCGTCTTCCAGCGCACGCCGAGCTTTACGCTCCCGATGCGCAACCATGTCATCGATGCGGATTATGCAGCCGAGATGAAGCGTAACTATCGCGCCATGCGCGAGGCGATGCGCAACAATCCGACCGGCGGTACGCGTCCGGCGACGACGCGGCCTTATTTCAGCCTGCCGCCGCAGCAGAGGCAGCAGGTTATGGAGCAGGCCTGGATCAACGGCGGCCACACCTTCCTCGGCTCGTTCTCGGATCTGATGACCAACGAGGAGGCGAACGGCCAGGTCGCCGACTTCGTCCGCGACAAGATCGGCCAGATCGTCAAGGATCCGAAGACGGCGGAAGCGCTGAAGCCGCGCGGCTACCCGATCTTCGCACGGCGTCCATGCCTCGATACCGACTATTACGAGACCTACAACCTGCCGAACGTGCATCTGGTCAACGTCAAAGAAGACCCGATCGTCGAGATCACCGAAAAGGGAATCCGCACCGAGAGCGGCGAGACCGAGCTCGACATCCTGATCTTCGCCACCGGCTATGACGCGCTCACCGGCGCGCTTCTTGCCTTCGACGTTGTCGGCCGCGACGGCCGCAACCTCAAGGACAAGTGGAAGAGCGGTCCGCGTTCTTATCTCGGCTTTATGCTGGAAGGCTTCCCGAACCTGTTCGCGCCGAGCGGCCCCAACGGCCCCGCCGCGCTCGCCAACCTAATCACCATCGCCGAGCACGACGTCGACTGGATCGCGGAGATGATCTCCTGGATGGAGGCGAACGGTGTGAGGACCGTTGAGCCGACGGCAGAGGCAGAGGACGGCTGGATGAAGATGGTGCTGACGATGGCGGAGAAATCGCTCATCCGCAAGGCGAACACCTGGTGGGTCGGCGCCAACGTCAAGGGTAAGCCGCAAGGCCTGACCATGTTCATCGGCGGCTTTGCCAAGTATCGCGAGCTGTGCGAAGCCGCTGCGCAGAACCGCAAGGCGAACTTCGTCTTCGACCGACCGGCGGTGACGGCCGCGGCCTAACGCCGAAACCAGCGAGCCAGACGATCTTCCGAGGCCGGCGCCCGCGCCGGCCTTCGCGCATTCGGTGGTACCGGCGAATAACGCCATCGTGAGTTGGCTGGGCCACCGTAACGCCATATTTGCGTGAAATCGCAGAAGGTGAAGAGGGTTTCCGTATGCATCGCCCGTGACAGGTTCTCCGGGCAGACGCTTGATCGGTCGTCGTCATGGTTGGCGATATGTTAACCGCGCCGACCTAGCCTCAGGCCGATTGCCGCACGGACAGACGGGATAGCTGGAATGAAGATGAAGACGAGCCGCCGGACGTTTCTCCTGAGCGCAGGCGCACTGGCCGCTACCGCCTATGGTGCGCAGGCGCAGGACGTGATCCAGGACATCCTCAACGCCAACCGCCGCGGTTCCTGGGACGACCAGTTCGACGCACGCGCGAGTTCCAAGGCGGCCAAGGTCTCCTCGCATCTGCCGATCTTCAGCCCCGAGACGATCGCCTATGTGGAGCAAGCCATCGGCCAGTATTCCAACATCGTGGCGCAGGGCGGCTGGCCGGACGTGCCGGCGACCAAGAAGCTCAAGCTCGGCGTGGTCGATCCGGACGTCGAGGTGCTGCGTCGCCGGCTGATGATCAGCGGCGACCTGGCTGCGTCCGCCGGCATGTCGCGCTCGTTCGATTCCTATGTCGATTCCGCGCTCAAGCGCTTCCAGGCCCGCCATGGCCTGCCGGCCGACGGCGTGACAGGAAAATACACCTATGCCGCGCTGAACGTGACCGCACAGGTGCGCCTTGGCCAGCTCGAGACCAATCTGGTGCGCCTGCGCTCCATGTCGGGCTTCCTGGGCGACCGCTATGTGATGGTGAACATCCCGGCCGCGCAGATCGAGGCCGTCGAAGGCAACCGCGTGGTGCAGCGCCACACGGCTATCGTCGGCAAGATCGACCGCCAGACGCCGATCCTCAATTCCAAGATCAACGAGGTGATCGTCAATCCGTACTGGAACGCCCCGGAATCGATCGTCATCAAGGACATCATTCCGCATATGCGGAAGAACCCGACCTATCTCACCGACAACTCGATCCGCTTGATCGCGCCGGACGGGACCGAGGTCGATCCGGCTTCGGTCGACTGGAACACCAACGACGCGGTAAAATATCGCTTCCGTCAGGATCCGGGCAAGATCAACGCGATGGCCTCGGTGAAGATCAATTTCCCGAATCCGCATGCGGTCTACATGCACGACACGCCGCAGCAGAGCCTGTTCTCCAAGCTGATGCGCTTCGATTCGTCGGGCTGCGTGCGCGTCCAGAACGTGCGTGACCTGGTGACTTGGCTGCTGCGCGACACGCCCGACTGGAACCGTCAGCGCTTCGAGGAGACGATCCGTTCCGGCGAGAACACCCCCGTGGCGCTGACCAACCCGGTGCCGGTTTACTTTACTTACGTCACCGCTTGGTCGACTGGCGACGGCGTCGTCCACTTCCGCGACGACATCTATGCGCGCGACGGCGTGGACGAGCTGCAGCTCTCCACCGCACTCTGAGACGTTCGCACGTGCCTTTTGACAGGGCGGGTCCGTCGGGCCCGCCTTTTTGCATGAGGTTCTGGGCGATGCCGACTTAGTGGCGCCATAATTGTGAACGGCAATCGGCGGTGATCGGGATGGGCCGGGTGCGCGCGATGCGGTTCTGGAACAGGAATGACGCAGCAGCCGACGCCACCCGTCGCCTGATGCCTTGTCTGGCGGTCGTCGTTGCCGCCCTGATCGCGCCCCTGCCGGCGTGGCCGGCTAGGGGCGAGGAGCCTCCGCGTCCCCCACCGCGTGCGGACGCCGGTCAAACCGCCTCGTCGCAGCCGTCGCGCGACGCCAGCGCCTTCTCGCGGGCGAACGACCGGATCCTCCTGATGATAAACCGGGGGGAATTCGAGGTGGCCGAGCGACGCGCAAGTCAAATGCTCGCAAGGGCCGAGACGGCCTTCGGCGCGGACGATCCGGCCATCATTCCGAGCCTGAACACTCTCGCGATGATTTACCAGCAGACCGGACGTCTTGCGGATGCCGAGCGGACCCTGAACAGGGCGCTCGGCCTCGCCCGCCGTCCCGATGCCGGTGCCGAAACCCTCGCCGATGTCCTCAATCGAATGGCCAATGTCCTTTCCGACGACGGCCGCTTGGACCAGGCCGAAAAGGCAACACGGGAAGCCATCGAGATCGGGGAGCGGATCGAGGGGTCGTCGACGCTGGCGATCTCGCTCAACAATCTGGGTCATATTCTGACCGCCCTGCGACGGTTCGATGAGGCCGACGCCGTCTATCGCCGGGCGGAGAGCCTGACAGTCGCGGGTACTGCCCTCGCAGCCGCCATGCCTGCCAACCTTGCCGTCCAGATGATGGGACAAGGACGTTTCGCGGAGGCGGAGCAGCTGCTGCTGCGGTCGGTTGCGTCGTGGGAGAAGATGGCGAAACCTGTCGTCATTGCCTGGGCGACGGCGCTGCTCAATCTCGGCCGCCTCTATTATGAGACGGGACGCCCGGACGCAGCCTCAGCCACGTTTGGCAGGACGCTGGACGCGCTCCAGCAGAACGTTCCGGACAACCACCCCCTGCGCGCCTATGCGCTGCAGAACCTGTCGCAGATCTCTTTCGACCGAAGAGACTTTGCCGAAGCGGAAAGACTGGCGCGCGAAGCCCTCACCATTGCCGGCCAGTCGCTTCCCGCGACGAAGTTCGAGGTCGCCGACTGGTACGAGGCTCTCGCCCAAGCCACGCTCCTGCAGGGCGAATGGAACGACGCCGTGGCTGCTGCCCGACAGGCGGCCGCCATCCTTTCGGCCGACATCAACAGCGGCAAGGGCGACAAGAACGACTGGGAAGTGCTCACGATCGTCGAGATCGTCGCTTCAGAGGCGATGGTGACGGCAGATCCGGCGGGTCTGATCGCCAATGCGGTCGCAGCGCGGCGCAGCGCCTTTCTCAATCTCCAGCGGCATGCCGCTACGGATACCGGCGCCGTGGCCGTGGCGGCGGCCGCGCGCGCTGCGGTCGGCGGCACGGATCTGTCGAACCTCGTGCGCGAGAAGGATCATGTGCTGGCCCGACTTCGCGAGGTCGACGCAGCCTTCGTGCGCGCCGCCGGCGCGACGTCGGACCCTGATGCGCGCCGGGTCGCGCTCGGCGACCTGCGGTCCCGGCTCGAGGCTCTCCAGTCCCGCCTTTCCGCGATAGACGCGCAACTCCTCACCAATTTTCCGCAATATTTAGAGCTCGCAGGCGGTCCGCCCGTTCCGGCCGACCGGGTCATCGGCATGCTGGCCGACGATGAAGTGCTGGTTATGCCGGTGATCATGCAGAACAGCCTCGTCACATTCGCCTATGGCAAGGACGGCGGGGTCTATTCCTGGGGCCGCAACCCGGACGAGGCGGCGGAGCTTCCGCGCATCGCGGCGACACTGCTGTGCCAGGCGTCCCGCCGTCTCAATCCCTCCTGCGCCCGCACGATGGAAACGACGTCGAGCCAGGTATCCGACGCCGCGAGGGGCGTGGTCGCGTTCGGCCGAACCGAGGATACGGACGAATTCGATCTCGGGGCGGCATACAGGGCTTATTCGCTCCTCTTCCCAGGTGATCTTCCGGAGATCATGGCGGGGAAGAAGCTGATCATCGCCCCGTCGCCTGAACTTCTCGGCTTTCCCTGGCACCTGCTGGTCACCCAACCGCCACCCGCGGGATGGGACGCTCCCGGCAAGGAGCGGGCGGAAGCCTATCGCGAGGCTGCCTGGCTGTTCCAGTCGCACCCTTCGATCACCGTCGTGCCGGGCGTTGCCGCGCTCGATGCCGCACGGCGCTCCCGTAAGGAAGGGGGCCGTGCACAACCGCGCTATCTCGGCGTCGCCGATCCGGTGATCGGGGCGACCGCGGCCGAGCGCGATGCCGCGCCGCTCGACTGCGCTTCGCCGGAGACAGTTGCCCTCACGCGCGGAAAGCCCGTCGCTGTCGGAGCCCGGGCGGGCGCAGAGGCGGGGACGCTGGCCGATGTGGACGCCCTGCGCCGCCAGCCCCGGCTGGCCGATAGCCGTTGCGAGGTGGAGGCGACGTCGAAATCGCTCACCGGACCGTCCGACCTCCTGCTGGGCGGCGAGGCGACGGAGGCCCGCATCAAGGCAATTTCCGCGACGGGCAGTCTCAAGGCCTACGACATCCTGCATTTCGCCACCCATGGCCTGGTCGGAGGCGAATTGGGCCAGGCGGAACCGGGCCTGCTTCTGACCCCGCCCGCCGTCGCCAGCGAAGACGACGATGGCGTGCTGACGGCGCAAGAGATCGCAGCGCTCGATATCGGTGCCGACTGGGTGATCCTGTCGGCCTGCAATACCGCGGCTGGTTCCCGGTCGGACGCCGAGGCGCTGGCCGGGCTGGCGCGCTCCTTCTTCTATGCCGGCGCCCGCAGCCTGCTGGTCTCGTCCTGGCCGGTCTATTCGCAAGCAGCGACTCGCTTCACCACGACCATGTTCGCCCTGCTGTCGGACCAGCCGTCCCTGACGAGGGGCGAAGCTGTGACCCTGACGATGCGGAAAATGCTGGCCCAATCCCATTCGCCCGAGACGGCGCATCCTGCCTATTGGGCGCCTTTCTTGCTGGTCGGCGATGCCGGCCGCTAGCCATGTCGCAAACGATGCGTCGGCATGCCGCCGCGAGGTGGCAGCGCGGCACGAAACGTGTTAACGCCGCGGCCTGTCTCACCAAGGCACCAGGGGATTTTCTACATGGCGACTGTCACGACCGCTTTCTTTTCCGAGCCGCTGGAAGAGCGCGATCCGGAGATCTTCGGCGCGATTCGCAACGAGCTCGGTCGCCAGCGTCACGAGATCGAGCTGATCGCTTCGGAAAACATCGTCAGTCGCGCCGTTCTCGAGGCGCAGGGCTCGGTGATGACGAACAAGTATGCGGAAGGCTATCCGGGCAAGCGCTACTACGGCGGCTGCCAGTTCGTCGACGTCGCCGAGGAGCTCGCCATCGAGCGCGCGAAAAAGCTGTTCGGTGCGAAGTTCGCCAACGTCCAGCCGAATTCCGGCAGCCAGATGAACCAGGCCGTGTTCCTGGGCCTGCTCCAGCCCGGCGACACATTCATGGGCCTCGACCTCAATTCGGGTGGCCATCTGACGCACGGCTCGCCGGTGAACATGTCGGGCAAGTGGTTCAACGTCGTCTCCTACGGCGTGCGCCGCGACGATCATCTGATCGACCTCGACGAGGTGGCGGAGATCGCCCGCAAGGCGAGGCCGAAGCTGATCATCGGCGGCGGCACGGCTTATTCGCGCATCTGGGACTGGAAGCGCTTCCGCGACATCGCCGACGAGGTGGGCGCCTACCTGATGGTCGACATGGCGCACATCGCGGGCCTCGTTGCCGGCGGCGTCCATCCGTCGCCGATCCCGCATGCCCATGTCGTGACGACGACCACGCACAAGTCGCTGCGCGGCCCGCGTGGCGGCATGATCCTCACCAATGACGAGGACATCGCCAAGAAGATGAACTCGGCCGTCTTCCCTGGCCTGCAGGGCGGCCCGTTGATGCACGTCATCGCCGCCAAGGCCGTGGCGCTCGGCGAGGCGCTGCGGCCCGAGTTCAAGACCTACGCGGCAAACGTCGTGGCCAACGCCAGGGCGCTCGCGGAGAGCCTGAAGGAGAGCGGCCTCGATATCGTCTCGGGTGGCACGGACAACCACCTGATGCTGGTGGATCTCAGGCCGAAGAACGCCACCGGCAAGCGCGCGGAGGCGGCCCTCGGCCGCGCCAACATCACTTGCAACAAGAACGGCATCCCCTTCGATCCGGAAAAGCCCTTCGTCACCTCCGGCGTGCGCCTCGGTACGCCGGCGGGCACGACGCGCGGTTTCGGCGAGGCCGAGTTCCGGGAGATTGGCGCATTGATCACGGAAGCGCTCGACGGGCTGAAGAGGGCCAATTCCGACGAGGGCAACGCCGAGGTCGAGGCAGCTGTGAAGCAGAAGGTCGTCGCGCTCACGGATCGCTTCCCGATGTATCCCTATATGGGGTGACGCAAAAATCGGCTAAGGGTCGCGCACGAGTCGCCGGTTTTCCGAGGTTCTGAATGCGCTGCCCCTACTGCCAATCGATGGACACGCAGGTGAAGGACTCCCGTCCTGCGGAGGAGGGAGCAGCCATCCGCCGCCGCCGCGTCTGCCCGGACTGCGGCGGCCGCTTCACCACCTTCGAGCGGGTGCAGTTGCGCGACCTTGTGGTGGTCAAGAAGACCGGGCGCAAGGTTCCCTTCGACCGCGACAAGCTGCAGCGGTCGATCGACATCGCGCTGCGCAAGCGCAATGTCGATCCCGACCGCATCGACCGCGCGGTGAGCGGCATCGTGCGCCAGCTCGAAAGCTCCGGCGAGACCGAGATCCCGTCCGAGGAGATCGGCAGGCTAGTCATGGAGGCGCTGAAGTCGCTCGACGACGTCGCCTACGTTCGCTTCGCCTCGGTCTACCGCAATTTCCGCGAAGCCAAGGACTTCCACGAACTTCTTGGCGAGCTGAAGGGCGACGAGAACGGATGACGCAGCGGCCCGATCCCGATGAGACGCCGAAGCCGGAAGAGCTGGCTGAGGCGCAGAGCGACCAGGTATCGGCGGTCGCCGACGAAGCTGACGTCGAGACGGACAAGCCGGCTTCCGGCACCTCGGCTGAAGACGTCGTTGAGGTTGTCGAGGCACCAGGGGCATCCGAAGATCCGCTTCCGGCGGAAGAGGCGGAGGGCACCGTCGATTCCGAGGAAGGCGACGGTTCTGCGGTTTCCGATATCGACCGCCGTTTCATGGCCGCTGCGATCCGCATGTCGCGCCGGCATCTGGGCCTTACTTCGACAAATCCATCGGTCGGAACCCTGATCGTCAAGGACGGCATGATCGTTGGCCGCGGCGTCACGGCACTTGGCGGCCGCCCTCATGCGGAGCCGCAGGCGCTCGCAGAGGCTGGCGAGGCCGCGCGTGGCGCGACCGCCTATGTAACGCTGGAGCCATGCGCACATCACGGCCGCACACCGCCTTGCGCTGAGGCGCTGGTCACGGCTGGCGTGGCGCGCGTCGTCGGCGCTGCCGCCGATCCGGATGACCGCGTGTCGGGCCGTGGCTATGCCATTCTGCGGGCGGCCGGGATCGAGGTGGTCGAAGGCGTGTTGGCGGACGAGGCTGGCGACGAACTCGCCGGCTACCTCACGCGATCCTCGAAAAAACGCCCTGAAGTGACTCTGAAGCTTGCCGTTTCATCGGACGGCATGATCGGCAGGCGCGATGCCGGCCAGGTGCAGATCACCGGCGGCATTTCGCGTGCGCAGGTCCACCTGATGCGCGCCGAATCGGACGTGATCATGGTCGGCATCGGCACGGTGCTGGCTGATGATCCGGAACTGAACAGCCGCCTGCCGGGGCTCGAGGAGCGTTCGCCAGTGCGGGTGGTGCTCGACCCGCAGGTAAAGCTGCCGATGATGTCGAAGCTTGCTCTGTCGGCGCGTTCGTTGCCGCTCTATCTGGCGATAGGGCCAGAGGCGAGTGCGGTAAGGCGCTCGTCGCTGGAGATGTTGGGCGTGCGCTTCCTCGCGACCGAGACGCATGACGGTCGTATCGCGCTGCCCGAGCTGCTGGAGGATCTGTCCGGACAAGGCTTCTCCACCGTGTTCGTCGAAGGCGGGGCTGCGACGGCGCGAACCTTCCTGGAAGACGGCATGGTCGATCGCATCGCGCTGTTCCGCGGTCCGAATCCGATCGGCGAGGACGGCATCCGCTCGCCGCTGACGCCGGAGACGATACCGGACGGCTTCAGGCTCGTCCGCGAGGCGCGCTACGGCCTCGACCAGTATTCCGAATGGGTGAGGGACTGATGTTCACGGGTATCGTCACGGATGTCGGCCGCGTGGCCAAGATCGAGCCGCTGCCGAAGGGCAAGCGCTTCCGTATCGAGACGAACTACGATCCGGCCTCGATCGAGATCGGCGCCTCCATCGCCTGCTCCGGTCCCTGCCTGACGGTCGTCGCGCTGCCGGACACCGGTTCGAACGCCCGCTGGTTCGAGGTAGAGGCCTGGGAGGAGGCGCTGAGGCTGACCACGGCCGACGCTTGGCAGGAGGGGACGCGGCTCAACCTCGAACGCGCACTGAAGATCGGCGACGAACTCGGCGGGCATATCGTCTCGGGCCATGTCGACGGGATGGCTGAGATCATCGCGCGCGAGGACGAGGGCGAGGCGGTGCGCTTCCGCCTGCGCGCGCCAGCGCATCTGGCGCGTTTCATCGCGCCGAAAGGATCGGTCTGCCTCGACGGCACATCTCTCACCATCAACCAGGTCAGCCGCGACGAGTTCGACGTGCTCCTGATTCACCATTCGCTGACCGTCACGACCTGGGGCGAACGGGCGGTCGGCGACCGGGTGAACCTCGAGATCGACACGATGGCTAGATATGCGGCGCGGCTGACGGAGGCTTCGGTGGAAGGGTTTTAGACCCTTGAGCTAGCCGAGATCGCCTGCAATCTTGTCGTTCTCCGTAACGACCTTCTCGACGATATCGGCCGACACATGCATGATCGTTATGTCGAAGGCCCTATATATGATGTCCGGTGCCACGCCCTGGGCTCGATCACGGTCAGTTACCTCGTTGGCGAACGTCCGGTTCCGTACATTGCGAAGAATTGGGCCAAGGCCATCGTGATGGCCAAAGCTGGGAGGGACGTAGTTCCCCTCCTCGTCCCAACCTGAAAAATGCATTGCTACATGCACGTCGCGTAGTTCGCCCGGATCGGTGTCACAGATAATTCTCAGCTGCCGGATTAGTTCTTCAATGGCTGGCCTTGTCATGTAGGCGGTGATGCCGAGCGCGTCGGCACGGAGTGCCAGGCTGCGCGGCCCCGGATTGCCTGGCTTGCCGTTGTCCATCTTTCGCTCGTCGACCACGTTTCACTTGCCCAGGAGTGCGGTTCAGCCTAAGTCAGCCGCCAATCCGGAGATAGACATGGCAGGCATATCCGAGCACGGCAAGGCGTTCGCCAAACCCGAACGCGCCCACGTTCTCATTGTCGAGGCGCGGTTCCACGACGATCTGGCAGACGCCCTGCTCGACGGCGCGACATCGGCGCTGGAAGAGGCGGGCGCCACCTGGGACGTGATCACTGTTCCCGGCGCGCTCGAAATCCCCGCCGTCATTTCCATGGCGCTGGACGCGGCCGACGACGATGGAACCGATTATGACGGCTTCGTCGCGCTGGGTACCGTCATCCGTGGCGACACCTATCACTTCGACATCGTCGCCAACGAATCGAGCCGGGCGCTGATGGACCTGTCGGTCGAGGAATCGCTCGCCATCGGCAATGGCATCCTCACCACCGAGAACGAGGAGCAGGCCTGGACGCGCGCGAAGAAGAGCGAGGGCGACAAGGGCGGCTTCGCGGCGAGGGCAGCACTCACCATGATCGCCATCCGCGAGCGGCTCGGAGCCTGACGATGAGCAGCGACGCCCGATCCCAGCCCAGCGCGCCGCGCGCCGCCAACAAGCGCGGCGCGGCGCGGCTTGCCGCCGTCCAGGCGCTCTACCAGATGGACGTTGCCGGCACCGGCCTGCTCGAGATCGCGTCGGAATACGAGGCTTTTCGCCTCGGCAAGGAAATCGACGGCCAGGTCTACCGCGAGGCGGACGCGCAATGGTTCCGCGCGATCCTCGCCGGCGTCGTGGAAAACCAGAAAGTCGTCGATCCGGTCATCCGCCAGTCGCTCACGGAGGATTGGCCGCTGTCGCGTCTCGATTCGACCCTGCGCGCCATCCTGCGCGCGGGCGTGTACGAGTTGATGCAGCGCGAGGATGTGCCGGTGGCCGTCATCGTCTCCGAATATGTCGACATCGCCAAGGCGTTCTATTCGGAGGACGAACCGAAGCTGGTCAACGCCGTTCTCGACCGCGTGTCACGGCGCGTGCGCGGAGAGGGCAGGGGGAAGGACGCCTGAGATGTCGGCGTCCGAGGGGGAAGCCCGGCGCACTGCGCTGATCTACGCGACTGCCATGGCGATTGTCGGATCGGTTGCGCCGATCGCGATCTCCATGGGCGCGCTCACCGGATACTACCTGCTCGAGGCGGACAAGTCGCTCGCCAGCGCCCCGGTCACGAGTTTCAATCTCGGTGTGGCGCTCGGCGCACTGCCCGCGGCGGCGGTGCTGCGCAAGGTTGGCACGCGCAACGGCTTCATGTTCGGGACCGTCGTCACGGCGCTCGGCGGTGCGATTGCAACGGCCGCCATCTTCGCCGGCAATTTCTGGCTGTTCGCGCTCGGCCTGCTCGTGGTGGGCGGTGGCGGCGCTTTCGTCCAGCAGCTTCGTTTTGCAGCCGCCGACAATGCGCCGGCCGCCTTCAAGGCGCGCGCGATCTCCTTCGTGATGGCCGGCGGCGTGGTAACGGCGATCCTCGGTCCGCAGATCGTGATCTTCACCCGCGAACTCTTTGCTCCGGTGATGTTCGCCGGCTCCTTCGCCGCGATCATCGCGCTCGCAGCGGTAGGGGCGATCATCCTTTCCTTCCTGCGGCCGGGCACGCATTCCGGCCACGCGGCCAGCGCCTCGGCGGAGCCGGCGAGGCCCTTGGCCGAGATCGTGCGGCAGCCGCAATTCGCTGTGGCTTTGCTCTGCGCCGTCTCGACCTATGCGCTGATGACCTTTGTCATGACCGGCGCTCCGCTCGCGATGGTCGGCTGCGGTTTTTCGCCGGACGAGGCGACGCTCGGCATTTCCTGGCACGTCATGGCCATGTTCGCCCCAAGCTTCTTCACCGGCCGCCTGATCACGCGCTACGGCGCTGAGAAGATTGTTGCGACCGGTCTCGTACTGCTGATCGCCTGTGGGGTGGTCGCGCTGTCGGGTATCGCGCTTTGGCAGTTCTGGACCGCGCTCATCTTGCTCGGGCTCGGCTGGAATTTCGGGTTCATCGGCGCGACCGCGATGGTGACGAACGCCTACCGACCATCGGAGAAGGGGCGTGCCCAAGGGTTCCACGACTTCGTGCTGTTCTCGTCCGTTGCCGTGGGCTCTCTGATGTCCGGCGTCACCTACAACACCTATGGCTGGCACATGCTGAACTGGGTAATTTTCCCGGTAGCGGTGCTGTGTCTGATGGCGTTGGGGATGCTGATGCTGCGTAGGACCCGCGTCGCGGGGTGACAGGTAAAACTGCACAGCCGTTGCGTGTGGCTTTGCAGCGAAACTCGGGCAAAACCGTAACAAATCCTTGACGCTAGCGTTGCGCTACCCGCATATGCCGCAGCGGAGGACCGATTTCCGTGTAGCGGCGAAACGGTCTGGTCAAACGGCCCGGGGAGGGGTTCGCCGGGCCAAACCAAGGGAAATCGGCATGACAATGCTTTACGTCGTCATTGCCTGCGGTCTGCTTTCCGTCGTCTACGCCATCTGGGCAACGCAGTCGGTCCTCGCGGCCGACCAGGGAAATGCACGCATGCAGGAAATCGCCGGCGCCATCCGTGAGGGTGCGCAGGCCTATCTCGCACGTCAGTACACCACCATCGCCATCGTCGGCGTGGTCGTCTTCCTCCTCGCACTCTGGCTCCTGTCCTGGCAGGCCGCGATCGGCTTCCTGATCGGCGCGGTGCTGTCGGGTGCCGCTGGTTTCATCGGCATGCACGTTTCCGTTCGCGCCAACGTGCGTACGGCGCAGGCCGCTTCGAACAGCCTGGCCGCCGGTCTCGACATCGCCTTCAAGTCGGGCGCCATCACCGGCATGCTGGTGGCCGGGCTCGCGCTGCTCGGCGTCTCCGTCTACTACTGGATCCTGATCGGCCCGATGGGCTACGCGCCCGCCGATCGCACGGTGATCGATTCACTCGTGGCGCTGGGCTTCGGCGCTTCGTTGATCTCCATCTTCGCCCGTCTCGGCGGCGGCATCTTCACCAAGGGTGCGGATGTCGGCGGCGATCTCGTCGGCAAGGTCGAGGCCGGCATTCCGGAGGACGATCCGCGCAACCCTGCGACCATTGCGGACAATGTCGGCGACAATGTCGGCGACTGCGCCGGCATGGCCGCGGACCTGTTCGAGACTTACGCGGTGACGGTCGTGGCCACCATGGTCCTCGCCGCGATCTTCTTCGCCGGCAGCGCGCTGCTGTCCAGCGTCATGCTCTATCCGCTGGCGATCTGCGGTGCCTGCATCCTCACCTCGATCGTCGGTACCTTCTTCGTCAAGCTCGGTTCCAACGGTTCGATCATGGGCGCCCTCTACAAGGGCCTCATCGTCACCGGTGTGCTCTCGGTCGTCGGCCTCGGCGCAGCGACCTCGCTGACCATCGGCTGGGGCGAAGTGGGCACGGCCAACGGCATGCCGATCACCGGCACCAACCTGTTCATCTGCGGCCTGATCGGCCTCCTGGTGACAGGGCTGATCGTCGTGATTACCGAATACTACACCGGCACCAACAAGCGCCCGGTGAACTCGATCGCCCAGGCGTCGGTCACCGGTCATGGCACGAACGTCATCCAGGGCCTCGCCGTCTCGCTCGAATCGACGGCCCTGCCGGCGATCGTCATCGTTGGTGGCATCATCGCGACCTACCAGCTTGCCGGCCTGTTCGGCACGGGCATCGCGGTGACGACCATGCTCGGCCTCGCCGGCATGATCGTGGCGCTCGACGCCTTTGGCCCGGTCACCGACAATGCCGGCGGTATCGCCGAGATGTCGGGCCTGCCGAAGGAAGTGCGCCACTCCACCGACGCACTCGACGCGGTCGGCAACACGACCAAGGCGGTCACCAAGGGCTATGCGATCGGCTCTGCCGGTCTCGGCGCGCTGGTGCTGTTCGCGGCCTACAGCTACGACCTGCAGTATTTCGCAGCGAACGCGACCCAGTATCCGTATTTCGCGGATATCGGCACGGTGTCGTTCGACCTGTCGAACCCGTATGTCGTCGCCGGCCTAATCTTCGGCGGCCTGATCCCCTATCTGTTCGGCGGCATCGCGATGACGGCCGTCGGACGCGCGGCGGGTTCGATCGTCGAGGAGGTGCGCAAGCAGTTCCGCGAGAACCCGGGCATCATGCAGGGCACGACCAAGCCGAACTATGCACGCGCGGTCGACATCCTGACCCGGGCTGCGATCAAGGAAATGATCATCCCGTCGCTGCTGCCGGTCCTGGCTCCGCTCGTCGTCTATTTCGGCGTGCTGCTGATCTCGGGCTCCAAGGCTTCGGCCTTCGCCGCGCTCGGAGCCTCGCTGCTCGGCGTTATCGTCAACGGTCTGTTCGTCGCCATCTCGATGACCTCGGGCGGCGGTGCGTGGGACAACGCCAAGAAATCCTTCGAGGACGGTTTCGTCGACAAGGACGGCGTCAAGCATTTGAAGGGTTCGGAAGCGCACAAGGCGTCCGTCACCGGCGACACGGTCGGCGATCCCTACAAGGATACCGCCGGCCCGGCCGTGAACCCTGCGATCAAGATCACCAACATCGTGGCGCTTCTGCTGCTCGCCGTGCTCGCGCACTGAGCGCGACAACAGTTCCAAGAAAGAACCCCGCGGGAGCAATTCCGCGGGGTTCTTGATTCTGCGATTGAGATGACGGCCGTGCGACCGCGTCCGCGAACGGGATCAGCCGCCGGGATTGCCGAACAGGTTCGGTGCCTGGCCCTTCTTGCCGCCGAAGCCGGACAGGATCTGGCCGAGGAAGTTCTGGTCCTTGCCGCCCGTCGGGGTGGTGCGGGAGATGAAGTCGAACACCTTGCCGTCCTGCATGCCGTAATTGGCGATGTTCACGACGCGGTCGTCGGGGCCAAAATAGACAGCGAGCACGCGCTGGTCCACGATATGGGGATTCTGCCATGCCATCGAGCGATGGCGCTTCTGCGAGATGTAGTAGAAGACCTCGTTGTCGAAGGTCGCGCGCGTCGAGGGCGAACCGAGCGCGAGCAGCACCTGTTCGCGGCTCGATCCGGGCGGTACGAGGTCGATCGCCTGCGGATCGATGACATAGCCCTGGGTCAGGGTCTCGCTGCTCGACAGAGCCGAACCGGCATTGCAGCCCGACAGCGCGGCCACCGCGGCCACGGCCAGCATCGCGGAGCCCAACTGGGCAGTTCCCGCCTTGATTTTCAATGCACGCAACGACATCTCCATGTCACTCAGGCTCCCGCGGCGGCTTGCGCGAAGCGGGAGACTCGGTAAACCAGCTTTCGGGCCGATGCAACCGAAGCTGCGCAATCGGCTGGAGCCCTCCGGTATGTTCAAGCAATTCTTCAACCCGGCGCGACGGCGAAACCGCGCCATAGCAGATGCCGTCTACGCCCGAATCGTGGCGGCGGCGCGGCAGCCGTCCCCTTATTCGGACTGGGCCGTCCCCGACACGCCGCTCGGCCGCTTCGAAATGGTGGGATTGCACATCTATCTGTTCCTGCGCCGGATCCGGGGCGAGGGCGCGGCAGCCGATGCCTTGGGGCAGGAGCTTGCCGACACCTTTTTCCTTGACGTCGACCAGTCGCTGCGCGAGCTCGGCATCGGCGACATGGGCATTCCGAAACGGATGAAGACGCTGGCGAGGATGTTCTACGGCCGCACGAAGAGCTATGACGAGGCGCTCGACGCGGGCGACCTCGGTGCGCTGACGGCAGCGCTGCGCCGCAATGTGCGACCGGACGCGGCAGACTGGCCGCAGGCGGCGCAACTCGCGGCCTATGTCGTGCAAGCGTCGGATGAACTCGCGGGCCAGCAGCTCGACGTTTTGCTTTCGGGCGAGGTGCAGTTCCCGCAAGCGGGAGAAGGGAAGGGGCAGTGATGGACAAGAGCCCGATTTCATATCCGATCGATGTGCGGCGTCTGCCGCAGAAGGGCTTTCCGGTTATTGTCGAGCCCAACGCAAAGGAGCTGGGCGAGCTTGCCCGCGCGCAAAACCTGGTTTCGGTGGGCTCGTTCCATGCCGAGCTTCTCCTGAAGGACTGGAAGCGTGGCGGCGTGAGCGTCACCGGCCGTGTTCGTGCCTCGATCGTCCAGGAATGCGTGGTCACACTCGAGCCGGTCGAGGCGGAGATCGACGAGCAGGTCGACATCGTCTTCGTGCCGGAGGGTTCGCCGCTGGCGCGCGACACGATCGACGAGGGAGAGCTCGTGCTCTCGGCCGATGCGTCCGACCCGCCCGAAACCTTCGACGGGGTGACGATCGACGCCGGCGCGGTGGCTGAGGAGTTCTTCGCGCTCGGCATCGATCCCTACCCGCGCAAGCCCGGGGCCGAGCTGCCTGGGGCCGTCTCGGCGGGCGACGAGGATTCGCCGTTCGCGGCCCTTCGTGACCCGCATTCGCAAAGTTCGAAAAGGCGGTAGCGGGCTCCAAATGGAGGTTGTGCGGCGACGCAAAACCGCTATTTTCGCCGCTGGCTTGGCCTGTCCCGCATCCTGCGGATAGAAACGTCAAAAAAGAGACTAGGCGCGCGTGATCAGGATTTCGATTGATGCGATGGGGGGCGACCACGGGCCCGAAATCGTCATGCCCGGCCTGCTGCGGGTCGCGGAACGCCGCCCCGACGTGCGTTTCCTCATTTACGGCCGCGAGGATGTGGTCTCACCGCACTTCATAAAGCATCCGCGCCTGCGCGCGATCAGCCAGTTCGTCCATTGCGACGTGGCGGTGCGGATGGAGGACAAGCCGAGCCAGGCCCTACGCCATGGCCGCTGGAAATCTTCGATGTGGAAGGCGATCGAGGCTGTGAAAGCCGGCGACGCCGATGTCTGCGTCTCCGCTGGCAACACCGGCGCGCTGATGGCCATGTCGAAGTTCTGCCTGCGCACGATGGCGCAGATCGACCGTCCCGCGATCGCCGCGATCTGGCCGACGACGCGCGGTGAGAGCGTGGTGCTGGATGTCGGCGCCACGATCGGCGCAGACGCGCATCAGCTGATCGATTTCGCCATCCTGGGCTCGGCGATGGCGCGCGCCGTCTTCGGCATCGCGAAGCCGTCGGTCGGCCTGCTCAATGTCGGCGTAGAGGAGATCAAGGGCCAGGAGGACGTTCGCGAAGCGGGCTCGCTGCTGCGCGCTGCCGAACTCACCTCGATGGACTACCGTGGCTTTGTGGAAGGCGACGACCTGGGCAAGGGCACGACCGACGTCGTCGTGACGGAAGGATTCTCCGGCAACATCGCGCTCAAGACCGCGGAAGGCACAGCCAAGCAGATCTCCGGCTACCTGCGCGCGGCGATGAGCCGGACGCTGATGGCCAGGATAGGCTATCTCTTCGCCAAGGGCGCGTTCGACAGGCTGCGTGAGAAGATGGACGTGCGCAAGATCAACGGCGGCGTCTTTCTCGGCCTCAACGGCATCGTGGTGAAGAGCCATGGCGGCACCGACGACGAGGGATTCGCGGCTGCTGTCGAGCTCGGCTACGACATGGCGCGCAACGGGCTGATCGAGAAAATCCGCGCCGACCTCGACCAGTTCCATGCCCGCGCGCCGGAACTGTCGCGCCGCAAGGCCGCCGAACCCACCGAGGAAGGGCAAGACTGATGATCCGCTCGCAAGTAAGGGGGGTGGGGTCCGCCCTGCCTCGGCGCGTACTCACCAACGCCGAACTGTCGCAGATGGTGGACACGTCCGACGAGTGGATCGTGCAGCGCACCGGCATCCGCCAGCGCCATATCGCTTCGGACGACGAGACGACAGCCTCGCTCGGCGAGGCGGCTGCGCGCGCCGCTCTCGCGAATGCAGGTCTCACACCGGCCGATATCGACCTGATCGTGCTTGCCACCTCGACACCGAACAACACCTTTCCTGCAACGGCGGTGGAGATCCAGAACCGGCTCGGCATGCACCATGGCTTCGCCTTCGATCTCCAGGCGGTGTGCAGCGGTTTCGTCTACGCTGTCTCGGTCGCTGATCTGCATATCCGCGGCGGCATGGTAAAGCGGGTCCTGGTCATTGGCGCGGAAACCTTCTCGCGCATCCTCGACTGGTCTGACCGGACGACCTGCGTCCTGTTTGGCGACGGCGCCGGCGCGATCGTGCTGGAAGCGGCGGAGACGGACGGAACGGGCGCCGACACGGGCATCCTCTCCTCCGCGCTGCGCTCCGATGGAGCCCATAAGGACAAGCTCTATGTCGATGGCGGGCCCTCGACCACGGGTACGGTCGGCCATCTGCGCATGGAAGGGAAGGAAGTCTTCAAGCACGCCGTTGGCATGATCACCGACGTGGTGACGTCGGCGCTCGCCGCAGGCGGCGCGACGGCGGACGACCTTGACTGGTTTGTCCCTCACCAGGCCAATCTGCGCATCATCGACGCGTCGGCGAAGAAGATGGGTATCGCCCCGTCCAAGGTCGTGGCGACCGTGAGCGATCACGGCAACACGTCGGCCGCCTCTGTTCCCCTTGCACTTTCTGTCGCCGTCGCCGACGGCCGAATCAAGAAGGGTGATCTCGTCCTGCTCGAGGCGATGGGTGGAGGCTTTACGTGGGGAGCCGTTCTGCTACGGTGGTAAGGTCGGGTTTCAAACAGAGCTTGCGGCGCTGGGGGGCGTATGCCGTAGGTTCTTGACCAGGGCCGGTCGATTTTTTACGTTGCTTTCTCGCTGTTTAGTCGGATTTGTTGGTTTGCAGGAAGGTCGCATGGGGGGAAACACACTTACGCGCGCCGACCTCGCCGAGGCAGTCTACCGCAAGGTGGGATTGTCTCGAACCGAATCCGCACAGCTCGTCGAGATGGTGCTGGACGAGATCTGCGACGCGATCGTGCGCGGCGAGACCGTCAAGCTGTCCTCTTTCGCGACCTTCCAGGTGCGCTCGAAGAACGAGAGAATCGGGCGCAACCCGAAGACCGGCGAGGAAGTGCCGATCCTTCCGCGCAAGGTCATGACCTTCAAAGCGTCGAACGTCCTGAAGAGCAAGATCCTCCGGAATCACCAGCAGGCGAAGCCGAAAGGCGGAAAATAGCTGGGGGCGGTTCGCCCGTGTCTCCACATCGCCTTGAATATCGCCACGCAAACCGCTGGAATGTGTGACGAATCACGATTGGGGGAGGCATAGCCGCATGGACAAGAGCCCCGACGCATTCCGCACCATCAGCGAGGTCGCAGAAGACCTCGACCTTCCCCAGCACGTCTTGCGCTTCTGGGAGACGCGATTCACCCAGATCAAGCCGATGAAGCGAGGCGGGGGCCGCCGCTATTACCGGCCTCAGGACGTGGACCTGATCAAGGGCATCCGCCACCTGCTCTACGACCAGGGCTACACGATCAAGGGCGTCCAGAAGTTGTTGCGCGAGAACGGCAACCAGTTCATCGCCGCCGTCGGCACGGGCGATATGGCTGCGGTCGCGGCGATCGCGGCGCGCAAGCAGGAGGCCGCGCAAGCGGCTGCGGCGAGCACGGCCCCGCGCGGCGGCGTGGACGACGAGATGCTGGTAGGCGAGCCAAAGGTGAAGCCCAGCCGGCGTTTCTTCGGCCTGGGCAAGGCCGACGACGACGGCCCGGTGGCGCCCGGACAATCGCGCCTGTCGAAGGACAATCGCGCGCTCTTGCAGGAAGCGCTGTTCGACCTGCTCGAATGCAAGCGTCTGCTCGACCAGGTACGCTGACGGATTTACTGAAAAGAACGGACGGGAAAGCCTTCGGCGGCGCTTATGCGCCGCCGACCAGGGCCGTGAACGAATATTCCGGCCAGATGCCGATCGCACCGTCGTACATCATCTTCAGCGCGACGTAGAGGATGATGACCAGGCCGACATAGGCGATCCAGCGGTGGCGATGCAGAAGCTGCGCAATGAAGGACGCCGCGAAACCCATCAACGCGATGGACATAGCGAGGCCGATGATAAGGACGGTCGGATGTTCGCGCGCCGCGCCTGCGACCGCCAGCACGTTGTCGAGCGACATCGACACGTCGGCTATGACGATCTGCCACGCGGCCTGCGCAAAGGTCTTGCGCGGCGCGCCTTTGGCAATTGTCCCGTCCTCGTTGGTGTCCTGATTGAGAAGCGCTTCCTCGGCGGCCTGCTCTTCCTCGTGGCTGACCGTCATCTCGCGGTACATCTTCCAGCAGACCCAGAGCAGCAGCAGTCCGCCAGCCACCAGCAAGCCCGGTCCGAGCGCGAGCAACTGGGTGGTGATGAGCGCGAAGCAGATGCGCAGCACGGTCGCCGCGAGAATACCGATAAGGATCGCTTTGCCGCGCTGATCCTTCGGCAGGCCGGCCGCGGCGAGGCCGATGACGATGGCATTGTCGCCCGCCAGGACCAGGTCGATCGCAAGGACTTGCAGAAGCGCGGTGAACCCTTCGGCGGTGAAGATTTCCATGGACGACCTTGCCGATATCGAGAGACGCCCGCGCAGGGCAAAGAAGACGCACCCGAAATGGGACACGCATGCCGGTACTTCAATGGTCGGAGCGGCGGGATTCGAACCCACGACCCCTTGACCCCCAGTCAAGTGCGCTACCGGGCTGCGCTACGCTCCGAACCGCGGCAAGCCCTATAGAACACGGGGTTAAGAGGCAAGGGGGTAAATCGGGGCGGGGAACGAAAGCCCTGCGTCGTCCGGCTATTGTCCGCGCCTTGTTGATAGCGCGGCACGCCGGGACTATCCTTAGGTAAGCAATCAGAGGTTTGGGCGGCGTGGACGCACGCAGGCGGTCGAGATGTTGGGCGAGTGCGCTGGCGGGGCTAGGAGGCTTTTGCGCCTGCCTGTTTGTGGCGCCAGCACAGGCGGGACTCGCGCTCGACGGGGAGGTGAGGGCGGACCTTGCCCGCCGCGCCGACGACATAGCCGCGGTGGTCGATGACCTTCGGGCGATGCCCTCGCTGCGCGAGGCTGTCTCCAGGGGACAGCGGCGGCTCGCGCTGGTGATCGGCAACAACGACTATGACGAGCTGAACGACCTCAACAAGGCTGAGGGAGACGCCGTTTCCCTGAAGTCGACCCTGGAGGAACTCGGCTTTTCCGTCACGCTGAAGCTGAACGTGTCCGCCAGGGATTTCGACGATGCGGTGGACGCGTTCGTTGACAGCCTGAAGCGGGGAGATGTCGCCTTCTTCTTCTTTGCCGGCCACGGCGTGAGCTACGAGCAACGCAACTTCCTGCTGCCGGCCGACATGCCCGCGCTCGATGCCATCCGCGAATCGCGGCTCGAGCGCTATTCGGTCGATGCGCAGGATCTGGTCGACCGGATCTACGAGCGCGGCGTCGAGATCGCCTTTGTCGTGCTCGACGCCTGTCGCGACAATCCCTTCCCGCCCGACGCAGATACGCGAGCAGTGCGCGCCTATGGCGGCCTGGCACGGATGACGCCTCAGAAGGGCGCCTTCGTCCTTTATTCCGCCGGCATCGGCCAGAAGGCGCTGGACCGGCTCGGGCCCGACGACACCGATCCGAACTCGGTCTTCACGCGCACGTTCAAGCCGATCCTCTCGACGCCGGGAATGCCGGCGGTCGAGATCGCCAAGCGCACGCAGGTCGAGGTGCATGCGCTCGCCGCGACCGTGCCGCACGACCAGGACCCGGCCTACTACGACCAGGTGGTCGGTCAGTTCTATCTCAAGGCACCGCGTCCCAAGCTATACGGCCTGGTGATCGGCATCGACGACTATGGCGGCCGGCACAACCTGCGCGGCGCGGTCAATGATGCAAGGCATATGTCGGACGCTCTCGCCGCCGTCGGAGCGGAGAAGGTCGTCACACTCCTCGATCAGGACGCCCGCCTCAAGTTCATCGACTACGTCTGGAACGATTTGCTCGAAGATGCCGATCCCGGCGATACGATCGTCTTCACTTATTCAGGGCAGGGGACGCAGGAGCCCGCGCCCGACAAGCTGAACGAGAAGGATGGACTGCGTGACTTCCTCATTCTTCCGGGACCCCAGCCGCTCGACAAATATTCCGACCTCGCCGACTTCAGCGCCGACAGGAAGCTGACCGACGATATCTTTACGGAGTGGATGGCCGCCGCTGCGCGCAAGAACGTCAACGTCATCGTGCTGATCGATGGCTGCCATGCCGGCGGCATACTCGACCGCGAATTCGCCAACGTGACCTTCTTCGGTGCTTCGCAGGAAGATGAGTTCGCGATGGAACAGGACTTCGAAGGAGAACAGCAGGGGCTGGCCAGCTATGTTTTCGCGCGCGGAATGACCGGCAGTGCCGACCTGAACGGCGACGGCTACATTACACAGCGTGAACTATTCGCCTATGGCGACCAGAATGTGTTTCACATGTCGGCCGGGCGGCAGAACCCGCAGTTCTACCCTGCGATCGAGGCAAGCAGTCCGGGCCTCGCACTGCTCCGTTCCGCCAAGGCAGACGTGACGGGTGATCTGACGGCGCACTGGCTGCCGCTGCCGAAGGCCGCCAAGGAGGACGGCGGCACGCGATAGGCCGCGCTCAGGCAGGAGCGTTCGCGCTTGCGCCGTAGCGCTGCTCCAGCGCGATCGCGCCCCAGACCATGCCGATCAGGATGTAGAAGTGACGCCAGTGGTCGGTGTCGATCACCGAGCCCAACGCGACGTGGCCGATAAGCGTCACCCAGGCGCAGAGCAGGAAAGGCTGCCACGGCCGCTCGCGAAACAGGATGCGGAAGCCGGCCGCAAGCGTCCAGACGATCATGGTCAGCCAGGAGGCGAAGCCGAGCCAGCCATAGTCCATCAGCGCCTTCAGCCAGATGTTGTGGGTGTCTTCGCCATAGAGCTGGCCGAAGACGAGTGGGCCGATGCCAAACGGATGTTCCGTCGCGAGCTGGAAGCCGATCACATATCGGGCAAAGCGGCCGAGACGCGCGCCATCGTAGTCCTGCACGAGCTGGGCGCGGGTGGTGAAGAGTTCGGCAACCGACGGAATCTGCAGCGCCACCAGGATCGCCACCACGAGAAGCGCGAAGGCGGCAACCGTCATCATCGCCAGCCTCAACCTGAACAGGCCACTCTGGCTGCGCAGGAAAAGGATGCCCGTCACAAGGATCGCGCTCACGCCGAACAGCCCCCATGCGCCGCGCGAGAAGGACAGGAAGATCGCGATGATGATGACGAGCAGCGGCGGCACGCAGCGCAGCCATTCCGACGGTCCGCCTGTCAGGATGCGGTAGAGCAGCCAGATGCCCGGCAGCGCCAGGAACGGTCCGAACACGTTCGGATCCTGGAAAACGCCGGCCGCACGCTCGTATTTGGTGAACATCTCGAAGCCGGGCACGGCATGGAAATAGCCGAGGATGCCCGCCAGCCCGGTGATGACGGCCGAGGCCACCCAGGCGCGAAACATCAGGGCATAGAGATCCGGGCGCGATTCGATGACGGCCGCGAAGAACACCGCGGTGAAGGCGAGAAAGAGCGATACGGCGATGTAGAGCGGCGTGTCCTGCAGGTCCGCCATCTGCGTCATGGAGATCATGCCGCCGATGTTGAATGCGATCAGAAGCACGAGGAGCGGTGTTATGGCCTTCGAGATGCGCAGGCCGAACAGCGCCCAGACCGCAATGAGCCCTGCCATATAGAGTTCATAGGGAGCGGGCTCGCGGATGACGAAGCCAGCGAGGAAGACGCCGAGCGAAACCGCGCAGGAGACGATGATCGCGATCGCCTTGTCGTTGACCGCCGCGCGCGGAAGCTGGCCGGCCACCGTGTCCATCAGTAGGCGTTTTCCGTGTTGAGCAGCCGGACCGGCGTCAGGAACAGGATCTTGAGATCGAACCAGAGCGACCAGTTCTCGATGTAGTAGAGGTCGTATTCGGTGCGCATCTTGATCTTCTCGTCGGTGTCCATCTCACCGCGCCAGCCATTGATCTGCGCCCAGCCGGTGACGCCGGGTTTGACGCGGTGGCGGGCGAAGTAGCCGTCCACGACCTCGTTGTAGAGTAGGTTATGGGTCTGCGCCGCGACCGCGTGCGGCCGCGGGCCGACCAGCGATAGCGAGCCGAACAAGGCGTTGAAGAACTGCGGCAACTCGTCGATCGAAGTCTTGCGGATGATGCGGCCGACGCGCGTGACGCGCGGATCTCCCTTGGTGACGGCCTGCTTCGCGCTCGGGTCGGACCGGTCCGCATACATCGAGCGGAACTTGTAGACCTCGATCACCTCGTTATTGAAGCCGTGGCGCTTTTGCTTGAAGAGCACCGGCCCCTTGGAGTCGAGCTTGATGGCGATGGCGGTTGCCAGCATGATTGGCGATAGAACGATGATGCCCAGCAGGCTGAAGACAATATCGAACGCGCGTTTGGCGACCGAATCCCAGTCGTTGATCGGCCTGTCAAAGATGTCGAGCATCGGCACGGCGCCGATGTAGGAGTAGGAGCGGGGACGGAAGCGGAGCTGGTTCGAATGTGCCGACAGGCGGATGTCGACCGGCAGCACCCACAGCTTCTTGAGCAGCGACAGGACGCGCGTCTCGGCGGTGATCGGCAGCGAGACGATCAGCATGTCGATGCGCGCGATGCGGGCGAACTCGATCAGTTCGGCAACATTGCCGAGCTTCGGATATCCGGCCACGACGGGCGGCGAGCGCGAATCGTCACGATCATCGAAGATGCCGCAGATGCGGATGTCGTTGTAGGGCTGCGCCTCGATCGAACGGATGAGGGCTTCTGCGTTCTTGCCGCCGCCGACGATCACCGCGCGCCGCTCCATGCGCCCGTTGCGGGCCCAGCGGCGAATCTGCATCGCCATGATGAAGCGCAGGCCGAACATCAGCACCAGGCCCGTGGCGTACCATGCGCCGAACCAGAGGCGCGAAAAGTCAGAGGAGACTTTGAACAGGAAGCCGGCGATAGCGAGCACGGCGAACGTGCCCGACCAGACGAGCAGGATCTTGCCGGTATTCGAGAGCGGACTGCGCAGCGATGTGATCTGGTAGCAGTCGGTGAACTCGAGCAGGATCACCGTCAGGAGAGAGGCGGCAACCGCGATTGCCGGATAGTACCAGACCAGATGGGTGTTGTAGCCGATAAGCCAGCCGTGCAGCACCAGCCCGCTGAGCACCAGAAGCGCAAACTCGACGAGACGCAGCGTGCCGGTGACCATCACCGGCGACATCGTATCGCGCCGGTACTGGCTGGCGACCTGTTCGGCGAGTGAATTGAGGGGCTTCGACGGCGAGGCCGCGCCTTCACCCTGATGGCTGCGCACCGCGTTCAGCGAGAAACGGTTTGTCGGATCGATCTCGTTCATGACGCCATGCCGCGGAAAACAGTGCCGATATATAACACGTCTCTGCTAAGAAAGGCTTATGTCGGGCGTTCGTGTTTGAGCGGTGCGACAGGCGCGCCGCGGAATAACCCCTTGTCCGGCGTCAGCTTTCCAGCACGCGGAAATATTCGCGCTCGATGGCTCGGGCCATCACATCGACGCCGAACCTCGCCTTGAGCGCGTCCGTGGTCGGCATCAGGCCCTGCCAGGCGGCGGGATCGGCGACGAGCTTCTCCATCCGCGCGGCGATCTCGCCAGCATCCGGGCGGGCGAGGGCAGGGGAGCCGGCCGGAAAGATCTCGGGAATACCGCCGACCGAGGTCGCGATCATCGGCAGCCCCGCCGCAAGCGCCTCCAGCACGATGTAGGGCATCGCTTCGGCGCGTGACGGAACGACGATGGCCCGGGCGAGCGCGAAGGCCTGCCGGGCAAGCATCGGCGGATGGAACGTCACGCGCCCGCCAAGGCCGAGCCGCGCGACCTGCGCCCGGTAGGCCGGCAGGTCGTCCCCGTCTCCCACCATCACTGCGGTGAGTTCGCGTCCCGTCGACTTTTCCGTCCGGGCGAGCGCGTCGATGAAGATGTCCGGACCTTTGAGGTCGCGCATCATGCCGATGTAGAGGAAGTCGGCCGCGCCGGGCATCGGCGTGACCGGAACGAACTCGGCCTCGCCGAGACCATTGTAGACGAGGCTCGACGGCGCGCGAGGCGGGCCGATCTTCTCGCGGAAGACTCGTTCTTCGTAGCCGGAGACGAAGAACAGATGATCGGTGAAGCGGTCCATCACGCGCTCGGCGGCGAAGATCAGCTTCCCCGTCATCGTATTGGCGTCGTAGTGGAGGCTGCCGCCATGCGGCGAATAGAGGCGGGCTACGCGAGACCTGGATACCCGCAGAAGCGAGCCGAACAGACGGGAATAGACGCCACCCTTGGCGCCGTGCCCATGCAGGATGTCCGGCTGCAATTGCTTGATGAGACGATAGGTTCTGTAGGCGGCGGCGACGTCGCCCGGTCCGACATGACGCTGCATCGGCGTACGGTGCGCGCCCAGTGCCAGCGTGTCCGCGATCTGCTCGAACAGTCGGTCCTCATAGTCGCCGCCGGTCGAGGAATCGCAGACGATACCGACGAGATGGCCCTCCGCCGACTGCGCCTGCGCGAGGTCGCGCACGTGGCGGAAAATACCGCCGACGGGCGATCGGAAGCAGTGAACGATGCGCAGGTTCCTCCCCACCTCGACCACAGCGCCGGTCAGAACAGGCGTTCGCGGACGTAGATGGTGTCGCCCGGAAGCAGCGGGTCGGAGGTGTGCACACGGCCCGTCATGACCTTGCCGTTGACGGTGCGGGTGATGTCGACCGTCGACTGGTTGCCCCGCGGCGAGAAGCCGCCGGCCACTGCGATCGCCTTCTGCACCGTCATGCCGGGGACGTAGGAATACTGGCCCGAGGCCCCGACCTCGCCCATGACGAAGATCGGGCGGTAGCGGTCGATCTCGACCGACACGTCCGGATCGCGCAGATAGCCGTTGCGCAGCTTTGCGGCGATCGAGCCCTCGAGCTGCGCCGCCGACTGGCCGCGCGCGGCCACCGCACCGACGAGCGGGAAGGCGATATAGCCGGCCTGGTCGACGCTGTAGGTGTTGGTGAGGCCTTCCTGTTCGAAGACCGTGACGCGGATCCGGTCGCCCGAGTCGAGCACATATGGCGCCTGGAGCGACTTGCTGAACGCGGCGGGTGCGGGCCTGTAGCTGCTGCAGCCGGCGGCGAGCGCCGCGGCGAGCAAGGCCAGGAGAAATGGAGCGGGGCGTTTCATCTGCGGACACGAACCCTTTGCATGGACGGGCCGGCGAACCAGCGCGATACCGGGACGTTATCCTCCCGTTAGGGTTAATGGCCGGTAAAGGCTGGCAACGCCGCCGTGGCCTCGCTCCGTCCTTGCAGCGCAATTTCTTAACCCGACGGAAACCATAGACGTTTACTTTTCGCTATGTTTGGTTCGGAGTGACGCCATGTCGGGCAGTGCAGTCAGGGGCAGCGATGTCGATGTCGACCTCGGCACCCTCTTTGCCAGCATAGTCAGGGACTGGAAGCTGATCCTGGCGGTGACGATCGCCGTCACCGGCCTGGCCTTCCTCATCGCCTGGCTGTCCACGCCGCACTACCGGGCTGAGACGCGTATCCTGATCGAGACGACGGAATCCGTGTTCACGCGCCCCACGCCAGCAGGCGAGAGCGACAGGCCCATCCTCGACGAGGAAGGCGTCACCAGCCAGGTCGAGGTGATCACGTCCTCGGATCTGCTGAAGCAAGTTGCTGCCAAACTGGAACTCGGCAAGCTGAAGGAGTTCGACGAGCAGGCGAACATGGGCCTGGTCGGCCGCCTGATGGTGCTGGTCGGACTTAAGAGTGATCCGGGCGGCATTGCCGCGGAGGACCGCGTCCTGAAGACGATGCGCGAAAAGCTGCGCGTCTACCGCGTCGAGCGCTCGCGCGTCATCGTGGTGGATTTCTCCTCCGAGGACCCGAAGCTCGCCGCTGCCGTGCCCAATGCGATCGCCGACGCCTATCTCGCCATGCAGCAGGAGGCGAAGCTCAAGTCGAATGCATCTGCGACGGACTGGCTCGAACCCGAGATCGCGGACTTGCGCGAAAGGGTGAAGCAGGCCGAAACCAAGGTTGCGGAATTTCGCGCTCAATCCGACCTCTTGGTCGGGCAGAACAATTCGGCGCTCGCCACGCAGCAGTTGTCGGAGATGTCGACCGAACTCTCCCGTATCCGCGCCGCGCGCGCCACCGCGGAAGCGAATGCGCAGAGCCTGCGCGATGCGATCAACAGCGGCCGCTCGCTCGACACGATGCCGGACGTGATTTCCTCGCCGCTGATCCAGCGGTTGCGCGAACGCCAGGTGCAGCTCAACACCGACATCGCAGACCTGTCGACGACGCTTCTCGGCAACCATCCGCGCATCAAGTCGCTGCGTTCGCAGCTTGCCGATCTCGATGGTCAGATCAAGAATGAGGCGCGCAACATCCTGCGGGGCCTGGAAACAGAGGCCGAGACCGCCAAGCTGCGCGAGGCGAAGCTGGTCGCGAACCTGAACAATGTGAAGGCCGAGTCCGCCCGGGTCGGCGACAAGGAGGTCGAGCTGCGCGCGCTCGAACGCGAGGCGGCGGCCCAGCGGGAACTGCTCGAATCCTATCTCACGCGTTACCGCGAGGCAGCGTCGCGCGGCGATCGCTCCTACCTGCCGGCGGATGCGCGCATCTTCTCGCGCGCGACCGTGCCGTTCGATCCTTATTTCCCGAAGATCGTGCCGATCGTCGGTGCGGCGTTCGTGGGCTCATTGCTTGTGATGGCCATCATTACCCTGCTCCGGGAACTCTTTTCCGGTCGCGCCATGCGTCCAGCCGCTGGAGGCAGGATAGAGCCGGTCGAGCATGTGTCCATGCCTGCAGCCACCGCGATCGAGCCCGAGGCGGCCGTGGTGCCCGAGCCGGCCGTCCAGCCCGCATCTCCGCCGGAGCCTCCGCCTGTGATTCCCACGCCTGTCGTGGCCGAGAAGCCGGTTCCGGCGCGGGTGCGCATAGCGCCGAACGACAATCGCCTCAGCGTGTCGGCTGCGGCCGAGCGGCTGATCTCCAGTGGAGCCGTGCGTGCGATCTTCGTCTCGCCGGAGGGTGACGAAGGGGCGGCCAGTGCCGTGCTGGTGGCGCGCGAAGTGTCGGACTCCGGGCTGCGTGTCGCGCTGGTCGACCTCACGTCGTCCGGGGCCGCATCGATGCCGATGCTTGAAACGACGGCGGTGCCGGGCATCACCAACCTTCTCACCGCCGAATCGCAGTTCTCGCATGTCATCCACGCGGACATCTATTCCGACTGCCACGTCATCCCGGTCGGGACGGCCAATCCGGCGCGCGCGATGCGCGCCGCCGAGAGGCTGCCGATCATCCTCAATTCGCTGGGCTCCGCCTATGACCTCGTAGTGGTCGAATGCGGTCCCGCCGACGCCGCCGGCATCCGCAGGCTGGTGGGCGAGGGGACGCAGGTTTTCGTCAGCGCGCTCGAGCTGGGCGACAGCGCCGTCGATGCGACGGCGGCCGACCTCAGGTCCGGCGGCTATGGCGACATAGAGCTCGTAAAGCCCGAGGCGTTCGAGAACCCGACGCCCAACGTGCCGAACCGGTCGGCGGCCTGACGGATTTCACTCGTCTTCGGCGGGCTCTGCCTGTGCGGCCGTTTGCCGGCGCAGCCGCTTCACCAGCGTCCAGGCCGTTCGGTTCTGCTTGATAGCGCGCTTCAACTTGGTGACACCCGACAAGCCGGCGGCGAGGATATGGCCCTTCGCGGTCACGGGAACGACAATGTCGATGTGGCGCGTTTCGACGTTACACCAGAGCCTTTTGTAAGGCTCGTCCCCGACCGAGAAGTCGTAGATGTCGAAGCCCTGTTCGCAGGCTTCGCGGATGTTCTGGTAGAACAGGAATTCTCCCGGACTGACGACGGCCAGCTCGTCCTCGGCAATTCCCCCGAATTCGCAGACGAGTCGATCGCCCGACCGGCTCGACCCGGTTATAGCCCGTAACGTCCCGCCGACCTCAAGCCCGTGCAGCACGAAGGGCGGCGGCGACATGGACAGCGCGTCTGCGAACAGCTTGCGGAAAAAGGCCTGCACGCCGGGTGGCGCGAAAACGTCGGCGATTCCCATCTTGCGGAAGCGTTTGGCCTTCATCTCGAAGAAGCGTTCCAGGAGCGTGTAGATCTCCTCGGGCGTGCTTGCTTCGATGCGGCGGAAGCCGCCCGCCGCTTCGAACTTGCGTGTCTGGGAGCGATGCTTCTTGCGCTTGCGTTTGCCGCTCGCGCGGTCGAGCAGCGCCTCGAACCCGCCATCGAGACAGACGGCGAGCGCGACATTGGGGCTTTCGCTGCTGGGCAGCGCGACAAGCGGAGACGTCAGGCCGCCGAGCTCTTTCAACGTCCGTTCGAGATAAAGGAGGTCCACATCAGGACGAATTGCCTTCACCGCCGCAGCCAGATGCGCACGGGTCAGGGTGCCCGAACCCTCTTGGAAAGCGGGGAAATTGCCGGCGGCGTGGCTGCCTCCCATGAAGCGGGCGATCCGGAACGGACCCTTCTGCACCACTTCCAGCGGCAGCGTCACGATCGGGCCTGTGTCGGGACCGGCCGAGACGATAAACGTGTCCTCGCCCGAGACCTCCGTCCACGCCGCGACCCAGTTCGTGGTCTGAGCCGGCGCTACGACCCGGCCGTCGACCAGCGCGGAATAGTCCGCGGACGCGACAGTCATCTTCCTGTCAGAGGTGTCCAGATCTTCGCTTTTTTTGCGTCCGGCTAATTTCATTTGCATGCGCGAGAATTGCGTCGACGCGTCAACCATACTTCAATCCTTGCCCGGTACGGTGCCTCGTCGCGTCTTCCTGCGCGATGAAACTACGCGGAAAAGGTGAATCAATGATCGACAGGGGGGAGTTGCTGCGAAAGCTCGCCCTCAACATGGCGAGATTCAGCGGTCTCGGCGCATTGGCTGCGCGGTTCACCGCGGGTTCCGGCGCGATCTTGATGTTGCACCGCGTCACGCGCGATCCAGCTTTGCCGTCGGGCATCAACCGGCATCTGGCGATCACGCCCGAATTCCTTGACGCGGTACTTTGCGAGATGAAGACGCTCGGCTTCCGCTTCGTGTCGATGGACGAGGTGCCGGACCTTCTGACCGCACCGGCCGGCTCGGAGCGCTTCATCGCCATCACTGCCGACGACGGCTACCGCGACAACGTGACCTGCGCCCTGCCTGTGCTCGAAAAGCACGGCGCGCCGATGACGATCTATGTCGCACCGGCCTTGATCGAAGGAACGATCGACCTCTGGTGGGACGTGTTGGAGGAGATCGTCTACCGCAGCGACAGGCTCTATATTGACACCGCCAAGGGGCGCATGGCCGTCGATGCGTCGACGCCTGCCGAAAAGGTCCGTGCCAATGTCGCGATCCACGACTACCTGACGACGGAGCTGCCGGAAGAGGAGCAGCGCCGCGTCATCCGCGCGCTCGCGGCTGCGACCGGGGTAGACCATGCTCGGCCTTCGCGCGAGACGCTGATGACGTGGGACGAGGTGAGGCGCGCCTCCTGGCACCCGCTTCTGACCATTGGCGCCCACACCCTCCATCACTTCAATCTCAAGCGCCTGTCGGAAGAGCAGGTTCGCCGCGAGATGAGCGACGGCGTGAAATATCTCGAGATCGAGCTTGGCCAGACCCCGCGCCATCTCGCCTATCCCTATGGCTACGAGACCGCGGTGGGAGCACGCGAAGCACGGATTGCGGCCGAACTCGGCTTCGCGACCGCCGTCACCACCCGGCACGGCGTGCTCTATCCCGCCCATGCCGGCCACCTCCACGCCCTGCCGCGCATTTCCATCAACGGTCGCTACCAGCAGGTCGGCCATATCAAGACCATGGTCAACGGCGTAACCACCCCCCTCGCCAACCGGGGCAGGACGTTCGTTACGGTCTGACGCTCAGGCCTTCGGCAGTTTCACCATCCACTTGATGATGCCCATCGCCGGCAGGATCCACAAAAGCCCCGTCAGCAAGAAGTAGGTCAGGTGCACTAGCGGCCCGGACTCGCCGAGCCGAGCGACGGCGACCGTCGTGGCGATCCAGGCATAGAGGATGACGAGCACGATCAGGAGCACGGTTCCGATCAGCTTGCGGATGCGGACGGGCATGGGGTTTCCTTTCGCGCTCCCTATAGTCCCGTCAGCCGGCCGCCGTAAAGCGCGGCCGCGCGACCGCTTGTCACGCGACAGGGCCGGCCAAAGAGGGTATCGGCTGCGGCAAGGGTGCCGTCGGGACGACAGGAATGGCAACGTCTGCTGCGATCGATACATATGACGCGCGTCGCCGTGAGGCGGCCTCGCGCCGCGCCGTGCGGATGTGGCTCTACGTCGTGCTGGTCGTACTGTTCGCGCTGTTCATCGTCGGCGGCGCAACGCGCCTGACCGATTCCGGCCTGTCGATCACCGAATGGAAGCCGATCCACGGCGTCATCCCGCCACTCAGCGAGGCGGAGTGGCAGGAAGAGTTCGATCTCTATCGCCAGATCCCTCAATACCAGCAGATCAACAAGGGTATGAGCCTCGACGAGTTCAAGTCGATCTTCTGGTGGGAGTGGGCGCATCGGCTCATTGCGCGCCTGGTCGGCGTGGTGATGGCTCTGCCACTCGTTTTCTTCTGGCTCACCGGGCGGCTGGAAAGCCAGTTGAAGCCGCGACTGCTCGGCCTTTTCGCGCTGGGTGGCTTCCAGGGCTTCATCGGCTGGTGGATGGTCGCCTCGGGGCTCAGCGAGCGCGTCAGCGTCTCGCAGTACCGGCTGGCCGTACACCTCACGCTCGCTTGCATCATCTTCGCCGCCGTGATGTGGGTCGCGCGTGGGCTCGCGCCGCATTCCGAAGGGCCGGCGTCGTCCGGCACCCGCCGGTTGGCCGGCGCGATGGCGCTGCTCGTCCTCTTCCAGATCTATCTTGGCGCGCTGGTCGCTGGTCTTGATGCCGGCATGGCCTACAACACCTGGCCGCTGATGGACGGAAGCGTTGTGCCGGGCGACCTGTTCGTTCAGCGGCCGTGGTGGATCAACTTGTTCGAGAACCCGAAGACCGTGCAGTTCGCACACAGGCTCGGCGCCTATCTCGTGCTGGCGGTTGCTGTTCTCCATGCGGTCGCCGCGTGGCGCGCCGATCCCGGCACGACGCATGCGCGCCGCGCGGTTCTGCTGCTCCTGATGATCGTGGCGCAGGCCGCGCTCGGCATCACGGCGCTGCTACTCGTAGTGCCCTTCGGCTGGGCGCTGCTTCACCACGCCTTCGCGATCATGGTGCTCGGCTTCGCAGTGGCGCACTGGCGCGGCACGGTAGGAGAATACCCCCGTCCCATGCCGCGTGGAGCTTAGGCGTCCAGCATCAGGTCCATGTTCTGCACCGCCGCGCCTGAGGCGCCCTTGCCGAGATTGTCCAACGAGGCGACCAGGTTCGCCTGGCCTTTGCCCTCGCTGCCGAGGACGAAGAGCTTCATGCGGTCGGTGCCGGCAAGCTCGGTCGGGTCGAGGCGCGCAAGCTTCGCGCTCTCCTCCAACGGGACGACCTCGACGATCGACTGGCCTGCATAGTGCGACGCCAGCGCGTCATACAGGCTCGCAAGCGTCGGCGCACCGTTCAATTCGTCGAGGAACAGCGGTACCTGCACCAGCATGCCCTGCGCGAAGCGGCCGACGCTGGGCGAGAAGAGCGGCCGACGCTCGACCAGCCCGTGCTGCTTCATCTCCGCGACGTGCTTGTGCTGCAGCGGCAAGCCGTAAAGGAAATGCGGCGCGGCGATGTGGTCGGGATTCGACGGGTCCTCCATCTGTGCGATCATCTGCTTGCCGCCGCCAGTGTAGCCGGACACGGCGTTGACCGTGACCGGATAGTCCGCTGGCAGGAGTCCGGCCGCAACGAGCGGGCGGATGAGCCCGATCGCACCAGTTGGGTAGCAGCCAGGATTGGCGACGAGCCGCGCGGACGCGATCCGCTCGGCCTGCGCCTTGTCCATTTCCGCGAAGCCGTAGGCCCAATCGGGGTGGACCCGATGTGCAGTCGACGTGTCGATGATGCGGGTCGAGTTCTGCCCCTCAAGGATAGCGACGGATTCCTTTGCGGCGTCATCCGGCAAGCAAAGGATCGCGATGTCGGCGCTCTTGAGGAAATCCTCCCGCGCGGCGCGGTTGCGACGTTCGGCTTCCGGGATCGACAGCACGTCGAGATCGTGGCGCGCGGCAAGGCGCTGCCTGATCTGCAGGCCGGTGGTGCCGTGTTCGCCGTCGATGAAGATTTTCGGTTTCATGCCCGTGGTCCGGAAAGTGAGGTCGTTCAGATGGTTACGCCAGCCGCCGGAATCAATCCGCCAAACTGTTGAATCGATGCGTTAGCCGCGGGCCTTTCGCGCCGAAAGCAGGCCGAGGTAGTACATTGCGATGTTGGACGCTGCGATCGAGGTGATGTCGGCATGATCGTAGGCCGGCGCGACCTCCACCACGTCCGCACCTACCATATCCAGTCGGTCGAGCAGGCGCAGCACCGACAGCATCTTGGCAGAGGACGGGCCTCCTGCAACCGGCGTGCCGGTTCCGGGTGCGAAGGCCGGGTCCAGGCAATCGATGTCAAAGGTGACATAGGTCTTGCGGCCACGGGTGCGGTCGAGGATCGCGTTCGCGATTTCCGCGGCGCGCATCTCCTCGACCTCGTAGCCGTAGAGGATTTTTATCCCGCAGTCGGTCGGCGCGTGGGTGCGGATGCCGATCTGGATCGAGGTCGCCGGATCGATGACGCCCTCGCGCACCGCGCGCAGGACAAAGGAACCATGGTCGATTCGCCTGCCGTCGTCGTCCCAGGTGTCCTGATGGGCGTCGAACTGCACGAGCGACAGCGGGCCGTACTTCGCCGCATGCGCTTTGAGGATTGGCCAAGTGACGAAATGGTCGCCGCCGAGCGAGAGCAGGAACGCGCCGTTGCGGATCAGCTTCGCCGCCTCGCGCTCGATGATGCCTGGCGTCTTCTGGTGGTTGCCTGAATCGAGCAGGCAGTCGCCGTAGTCGACCACCGCGAGCCGGTCGATGAACTCGTCGTTGAAGGGATACTGCGCGTCATTGTCCATGATCGCCGAGGCGCGCCGGATACCTTGCGGTCCGAAGCGCGCACCCGGGCGGTTTGTCACCGCGGCGTCGAACGGGATGCCCCAGACGATCGCGTCGGCGCCCTTCACGTTCTTCGAATACTTGCGCCGCATGAACGACAGCGCGCCGGCATAGGTCGGCTCGTAGGACGCGCCGGCAAAGCCGCGCGCGACGAAGGCATTGTCGATCGAGTTCGCGGCCATGGACGTCCTTCCTCTGTCGCGGCGGAACCTATCCCGCGTCCACGACGGTATCGCAACAGGAAAAAGCGTCATCTTCGTTTCACGCGCCTGTCACCCGATGCCGGTACGAGCCGCTCCAGAATAGCGGTGGAACGATTCGAACGCATGCGAGCCATAATCGGCGGCATCCTCCTGTCAGTCCTGTTCGGATGTGGGCTCGCTCTCGCGGACGCTGGGCGCGTCGGTGAGATCCGTGAGCGCCTGTCCAGCGCCAACCAATGGCGCGACCATGTGATGGTCGTGGCGCACCGCGCCGGCGGTCTCCAGGCGCGCAAGTCGCGCTTCCCGGAGAATTCGCGCGCCGCACTGGCCGATGCGATCTCGATAGGCGCCGAGATGGTCGAGATCGACGTGCAGAAATCCTCGGACGGGACATATGTCGTAGTGCACGACACTTGGCTCGATCGTACCACCAACTGTCGCGGCGAGGTTGCGGACCGCACGCTGGCCGAATTGAGAACCTGCCAACTGGTGATCGAGGGGACCGGCATTCCCACGGACGAAGCCGTCCCGACCCTCGCCGAATATCTTGAGGCCGCGCGAGGCCGCATCATGGTGAACATTGACAACAAGCTCGCGCCCGGCGACCTCGTCGGCATGACGCAACTCGCCGAACGTCTCGGTCTCGCCGACCATGTCGTGGTGAAGCTCAACCTCTGGAACGAGGAACGCATCGCCGAGGCGCATCGGCTGATCGGCCTGATGCCGCGCGGCGTGATATTCATGCCCATCGTGGCGGATGATGCGGTGCGCGATCCGGGTCTGCTGGAACGCGTGACGAGTACGGTGTCAGCCGATGCGGTGGAACTGATCGCCTGGCACAAAGACGGCCAGCCGATGACGCCCGACGGCGGCCCGCTTTTCGGAACGAGGGCGCGAGCGGTGGCCGTGCGCGGCGGCTGGCATCTCTGGATTAACACCTATGGCATCGTCAACAAGAGCGCCGGGATGCTTGCCGGCGGCCGAGGCGACCAGCTTGCCGTAGAGGCCGATCTGCCCGGCGAGGCTTTCGGATTCTGGGTCGGTCGCGGCGCAACCATCATCCAGACCGACGAGCCCGGCGAAGCTATCCGCTGGCTCGATGCGAACGGCTACCGGCGGCCCTATGCCGCTGGTACGCAGCAAGCCGCTGCAAGGTAGCGCCATCCCCAGCATCGCTTCTGTGTCTGGCCCGCGTTTTGCGACGGGCGGAAGACGGAAGTGACGATACGTCCACCTGTCCCCCTATGCGACAGGCGCGAACGAAAGCGGGGATACGGTGGCGAAGGACCTCATTACGGCACAACAGGCATCCGCCGTCCGGTCCGATGGCCCGGTCCGATTCGAGGCACTGGACAGTTGGCGCGGCCTGGCGGCGGTTTTCATCATTCTGTTCCATGCCCAGGTCGCGAGCCATGTGCGCGACGCCTCGCTGGTGCGGGCCGGCGAGATGTTCGTCGATTTCTTCTTCGTGCTGTCCGGCTTCGTGATCGCTCATGCTTATTCCGGTCGATTGTCGACCGGGGCGGATTTCGGCCGCTTCATGGTGCTGCGCGTCGGACGCGTGTTCCCGTTGCACCTCGTCATGCTGGTCCTGTTCATCCTGATGGAGACGGGCAAATCGCTCGCTCCCAGCCTGGGAGCGGCCGGAGACGCGGCGTTTACCGGCACGAACGACATCTTGGCCATTCCCACCAACGTTATCCTCTTGCATGTCGGCACGCATGACCAACTTACCTGGAACACGCCGGCCTGGAGCGTCGCGGCCGAGATGGTCGCCTATGTCGCCTTCGGGCTGGCAGCCCTGTTGCTGGGGCGCTTCCTGTGGATGGCGGCAGTTGCCGGCGCCGTCCTGTCCGGATGGTCGCTCTGGGCGTTCGCGCCGCATGGCATGGAGTCCACCTATGATTTCGGCGACCTGCGCGCGATCTACGGGCTTTCGGTGGGAGTGCTTGCCTACCGGCTGGCGGTCGGCGGCGCGGCCCGCTCGTATTCGCGAGCCGTGGTCGGGCAGGGGGGCGTGAATCCGACGCTGTTGGAAATCGCGGCAATCTTTCTGGCCCTCGGCTTCGTGAGCTATGCCTATCGCACTCCGGCGGCCTTCGCCGCGCCGTTCGTCTTCGCGCTCGTGGTGCTTGTCTTCGCCGCGGAGAGGGGGGCCGTCAGCGCGATCCTGCGCACGCGCCCGTTTGTCGCCGTCGGCCTCGTCTCCTTCTCGATCTACATGGTCCACATGTTCCTCGTCATGCGCGTGACCAATGTCGCGCGTCTGGCGGACAAGCTGATAGGCACGACCACGGTCGTGCCGATGGGACATGGAGGGGAGGGGGTCGATCTCGGCAATCCGTTTGCCGGAGATCTGCTCGTGCTGGCGATCGTCGGTTTGACGATCGCCGTCAGTCTCGTCACCTACCGGGCGATCGAACAGCCGGGTCGTGACTGGTTCCGTCGGCAGGCGGACAGGCTCTTCAGCAGGAAGAGCGAGTCGGTCGAAAGAGTTGCGCCGTCACGCACCGCCTGACGGCAGCCCAAAAGAAAAGGCCGCCCGGAGGCGGCCTTCCATCTGCGATATCGAAAGGGGCTTAGCGCTTCGAGAACTGGAACGAACGACGGGCCTTCGCCTTGCCGTACTTCTTGCGTTCCACCGTGCGCGAGTCGCGGGTGAGGAACCCGCCCTTCTTGAGCACCGAGCGCAGGGCCGGTTCGTAATAGGTCAGGGCCTTCGAGATGCCGTGGCGCACCGCGCCTGCCTGGCCGGAAAGGCCGCCGCCCTGGACCGTGGCGACGATGTCGTACTGGCCGTTGCGGTTGGAGGCGACGATCGGCTGTTGCAGGATCATCTGGAGCACCGGCCGCGCGAAGTAGGCCTTGAACTCTTTGTCGTTGATGATGATCTTGCCCGAGCCGGGCTTGACCCACACGCGGGCGATCGCGTCCTTGCGCTTGCCGGTCGCGTAGGCGCGGCCCTGCTTGTCGAGCTTCTGCACGTGGACGGGAGCTGCTGGCTGGACCGAAGCCGCGACCGTGCCGAGCTGGGAGAGAGAGCTGAGATCAGCCATCGTTAGGCCCTCTTGTTCTTGCGGTTCATCGCCGCGACGTCGAGGACGACCGGCTGCTGGGCCTCATGCGGGTGCTCGGCACCGGCATAGACCTTGAGATTCTTCATCTGGCGACGGCCGAGCGGGCCGCGCGGGATCATGCGTTCGACAGCCTTCTCGACCACGCGCTCGGGGAAACGACCCTCGAGCAGGTCGCGCGCGGTGCGCTCCTTGATGCCGCCCGGATGGCCGGTGTGCCAGTAGTACATCTTGTCGGTGTACTTCTTGCCGGTGAGTGCCACCTTGGCAGCGTTGACGATGATGACGTTGTCGCCGTCGTCGACGTGGGGGGTGAAGGTTGGCTTGTTCTTGCCGCGCAGGATGTTGGCGACGATGGAAGCGAGGCGGCCGACGACGAGACCTTCGGCGTCGATGAGCACCCACTTCTTCGTCACATCCGCAGGCTTCTGCGAGAATGTGGACATGGACATTGCCTTAGTTGGAACCCTGCCGGCGAGCCGGGTAGGGCGTTTCTTGTTGCTTGCGTTGGCGCGCGAGGCACCAATAATGAAACGGCGGCCCGGAGGCCGCTGCGTCAGGAAAGTCGTATAGGGCATCTCAAGGTGCGCGTCAATCAAGTATATGTCCTGATGCGCGCAGGAAATATAACCATAACAATGGGTTGGCGATAAGGTATTATTTTACCCCTATGCAATCTGCTTCCTCGGCGGGATTGCATAGGTTCCCGTCGCATGCGCCACGGTGGCGCCGTCGGCGACGATGTCGATGTCGAAAACCATCAGCGTCTTGCCGAGCTTGAGGATGCGGCAGTGCCCGTCCACAGGCCCTGCCGTCGCCTTGCGCATGAAGTTGATGTTGAGGCTCGTCGTCACCGCCAGCGCCTCGCGGCCTATGTGGCTGAGCACGCATGCATAGCCGCCGATGTCGGCGAGGGTGAACAGGCACGGTCCCGACACCGTGTCCCCGGGACGCAGGTGCCGCTCGTTGGCATTGAGCCTGACGGTGCATTCGCCCGGCTTCACGTCGATCGCGACATAGTCGGAATACTGGTCATTGAGCTGCGGATAGACGACGTTCAGATAATCGTTGATCTCGTCGGCGGTCATCACCGGGGTGAGCGCGATCTGCTTCGGCATGAATCGTCCAGCTATTTCGTGTGGTTGATCGGGCGGTTGGCGGTCCAGTCGAAGGTGCCGAGGTCGCGCTCGCGCACGGCTTGCTTCCAGCCGACTTCCTCCGCGCGGTGCTTGAAGTTGATGCCCTCGGGCGAATGGCGGGTGATGCCGTCGAAGATGGTCGCGAACATCTGTGTCTGCTTCAGCCCCATCGCCTCGATCGCCTGGTTGACCACCAGCTTCTGCATCATCAACTGGTTGACCGGCACCGTCGCCATCCGCTCCGCCAATCGCTCGACTTCGGCGTCGAGGTCTGCAGGCGGCACGGATTTCAGCACCAGTCCGATCCGCTCCGCCTCCGGACCCCTGATCCGGTCACCGGTGAACAGCATCCGTTTGGCGCGCTCCGGTCCGAGCCGATAGACCCACATCGCCGTCGTCGGGCAGCCCCAGACGCGCACAGGCATGTAGCCGATCTCCGCCTCGTCCTCCATCACGATCATGTCGCAGCAGAGCGCGATGTCCGAGCCTCCGGCCACCGCGAAACCGTGCACCTTGGCGATCACCGGCCGGTAGGAGCGCCAGAGCGACATGAACAGCTCCGTGTTGCGCATCATGAAGGCGTAGTCTTTCATCGGATCCCACGGCATGTCCTGCGTCGCCGCGTGGCCCGCGCCACCGGTCGCCTGCGCGTAGTAGGCGAGGTCGTAGCCGGCGCTGAAGGCGCGTCCCGCACCCGAGAGGATGATGACATGGACACCCGGATCGGCATTCGCCCGCGCGACGCAATCGGCGAGTTCGACCGGCAACAGATCGTCGATCGCATTCATCGCCTCGGGGCGGTTGAGCGTGATCCGGCCGATTCGGCCATCCTTTTCGTAGAGAACCCTGGACACGCGCTCCTCCCGTTCCGGCTTCCGTTTTCGTAAACGTAAGAGAATTCAGCGGTGGCCATCAAGTCGGGCCGTGCTATTTCTCCTTCCCTGGTTTGAAGGAGGTGGTGATGGCCGAAGTCGTGGCGATCAGGCGGGACGAGCCGGAAGGGCTGGTGTGGAAGTCGCGCGAGGGCAAGGTGCTGCGCCTGACGCTTGCCAACAGGCCCGCCAATGCGCTGTCGCTAGAGACGATGGCGACACTGCAGCAGGCGCTGGATGAGGCGCGCGATGACAAGGGCGTGCGCGTTGTTGTGATCGCCGCGGTGCCCGGCAAGGTGTTCTGCGCCGGCCACGACTTGAAGCAGATGACCGCCGGCCGCAATGCGCCGGACAAGGGCGAAGCCTTCTTCGAAGAGACCTTCGCGGCCTGCTCGGTGCTGATGCAATCGATCGTGCGACATCCCAAGCCCATTATCGCAGAAGTTGACGGCATCGCGACGGCGGCCGGCTGTCAGCTCGTCGCTTCCTGCGACCTGGCGATCGCGTCTCAGCGTTCCACCTTCGGCGTCAACGGGATCGATGTCGGCCTGTTCTGCACCACGCCGGGCGTGGCGCTGGCCCGCGGCATGAAACGCAAGCACGCGATGGAGATGCTGCTCACCGGCGAGATGGTCGATGCCGCGACCGCGCGTGAGTTCGGCATCGTCAATCGCGTCGTGCCGGAGGAATATCTGACTCAGGTCGTGAACAAATACGCGCAAGTCATTGCCGCCAAATCTCCTCAGGCCGTCGCCTTCGGCAAGAAGGCCTTCTACGACCAGGTGGAGATGGGGCTGGAGGACGCCTACGCCTATGCAGGGCGCGTGATGGTCGACAACCTGCTCGCCCGCGACGCGGAGGAGGGGATTTCCGCTTTCATCTCCAAGCGCAAGCCGATCTGGGGCGACGAGTAGTGGAGCCGCGCCTCTCCATCGTCACGATTGCGGTGGACGATCTCGACCGCTGCGCTGCCTTCTACGAGGCGATGGGGCTGAAGCGCCACAAGGGCATCACCGACGGCGTCGCCTTCTTCCAGGTGGGTGGGGCAATCCTTGGGCTGTTCTCCCGCCCCGCCGCCGAGGAAGACAGCGGCGTAACCTTTGGCGGCGGCGTCTCGCGTGTCTATCTCGCCTACAACACCCGTTCGCGCGAAGAGGTCGCGGAGGTGCTGGACAAGGCGGAGACGGCAGGCGGGCGCATCGTCAAGCCGGCGCAGAAAGCTTTCTGGGGCGGCTGGTATGGCTATTTCGCCGATCCGGAGAATAATCTCTGGGAGGTCGCCCACAATCCTGTTTTTCCAATCGCAGCCGACGGAACGATATCGCTTCCGCCCGAGGCTTAGCTTGTCCATAGAGCGGCGCGAAACGCCGGCCAGCCTGAAGAACCAGCATGAACCACGACACTTATGATAATTCCTACATTTCCGGCATCCTCAACTCGGTAAAGACGATCGCCATCGTCGGCGCCTCGGCCAATGATGTGCGGCCGAGCTTCTTCGTCACGAAATATCTCATCGACAAGGGTTACGACGTCTACCCGATCAATCCGGGCCATGCCGGCAAGGAAATCCTCGGCCGCATGACCTATGCCAAGCTGTCGGATGTGCCAGTGCCGATCGACATGGTCGACATCTTCCGCGCCTCGAGCGCGGTGCCGCCGATCGTCGACGACGCGCTGGCACTCTCTCCGCTGCCGAAGGTGATCTGGATGCAGTTAACCGTCCGCCATGACGAGGCGGCCGCGAAGGCCGAGGCGCATGGAATCAAGGTGGTCATGAACCGCTGTCCGAAGATCGAATATGGCCGCCTTTCGGGCGAGATCGGCTGGAACGGCGTCAATTCCGGTACGATCAGTTCCAAGAAGCCGATCATGCGTCAGGGCTTCCAGAGTTTCGGCATCCGCCAGAAATAGCACCTGCGTTTCGCCTCACCGTCCGGAAGGGGCCTTTTCCGGCCGTCGAGCGGCCAAAAGCGGAAAAAACGACTTTGCTTTCGTGCCCGGCCTTTGCGAAGACTGGCGCGGATTTCAGACACGCATCCGAGGGAGGATCCCCATGCCAGGTTTCGACACGCTCGCCATCCACGCCGGCGCCAAGCCGGACCCCGCCACTGGCGCGCGCGCCACGCCGATCTACCAGACGACCTCCTTTGTCTTTGACGACGTCGATCACGCCGCCTCGCTGTTCGGGCTGAAGGCGTTCGGCAACATCTACACCCGAATCATGAACCCGACCCAGGCTGTGCTGGAAGAGCGTATCGCCGCGCTCGAAGGCGGCACCGCCGCGCTTGCCACGTCTTCCGGCCATGGCGCGCAACTGCTCGTCTTCCATACGATTATGCGACCGGGCGAGAACTTCATCGCCGGCAAGCGCCTCTATGGCGGCTCGATCAACCAGTTCGGCCACGCCTTCAAGAATTTCGGCTGGGAGGCACGCTTCGCCGACACGGACGATCTTGCCGGCCTCGAAGCGTTGATTGACGACAAGACCCGCGCGATCTTCGTCGAGAGCCTCGCCAATCCGGGCGGCACCTTCGTCGATATCGAAGCGATCGCGAAGATCGCCCACAAGCACGGCCTGCCGTTCATCGTCGACAACACCATGGCCTCGCCCTATCTCGTGCGACCGATCGAACATGGCGCCGACATCGTCGTCCATTCGCTGACCAAGTTCATCGGTGGCCATGGCAATTCGATGGGCGGCGTGATCGTCGACGCCGGCACCTTCGACTGGTCGAAGAGCGGCAACTATCCGATGCTTTCAGAACCGCGTCCGGAATATGCCGGCCTCGTCCTGCACGAGACCTTCGGCAATTTCGCCTTCGCCATTGCCTGCCGCGTGCTCGGCCTGCGCGATTTCGGCCCGACCATCTCCCCTTTCAACGCCTTCCTCATTCTACAGGGCGTCGAGACGCTGTCGCTGCGTATGGAGCGTCATTGCGAGAACGCGCTGAAGGTCGCCGAGTGGCTGTCGACGCAGCCGCAGGTCGCCTGGGTCTCCTATCCGGGGCTTCCGTCCGACCCGAACAACAAGTTGAAGCAGAAGTATTCGCCCAAGGGTGCGGGCGCGGTGTTCACCTTCGGCCTGAAGGGGGGATTCGACGCGGGCGTGAAGGTGGTCGAGGGTGTCGAACTGTTCTCGCACCTCGCCAACATCGGCGACGTGCGCTCGCTCATCATCCATCCGGCCTCGACCACGCATCGCCAGCTTTCGGACGAGCAAAAGATCGCCGCCGGCGCTGGTCCAGACGTCATCCGCTTGTCCGTCGGCCTGGAAAACGTCGACGACATCATTGCCGACCTCAAGCAGGCGCTGGCCAAGGCCGGCTGACGATGCCGGCCCTCTTCCTGAAGGTCGACACGAGCAGTGCGCCTGAAGAGGGCGCGCCGCCGGCCGACCGGATCATTTCGGGCAATCCGCGAACCCGCACCTGGAATGTCGAGGAGGCTGAGGGTGGCCTCTATGCCGGCATCTGGGAGGCCACGCTGGGCAAGTGGCGGATCTCCTACGACGAGTGGGAGTTCTGCCACATCCTGTCGGGCATCTCAGTCATCTCGGAAGACGGTGGCGCGGCGGTGACCGTGAAGGCCGGCGACAGCTTTCTCCTCAGGCCCGGCTTCAAGGGAACATGGGAAGTCCTTGAAACGACTCGCAAGGAATATGTGATCAGGCTGTAAAGGGAACGAACCCCGGTCTGGCCTGGGAGCCTCGGGCGGACTGGATGGTCAATCCGATGCCGCTTCCTCTTCGCTGCGGTTGAGTGGTTGATACCGCGGTACCCACCATTCGACCTTCAGGCGCTCGAGGCCGTGGAAATGGTAGCTGTCGCGATAGGCTGGCTCATAGGCCAGCCGCAGCGTCGGCAGGCGGTCGAACAGCACCTTGAGCGCCACCTGCAGTTCGAGCCGGGCGAGCGGCGCGCCGATGCAGAAATGGATGCCCGCACCGAACGAGACGTTCTTCTGGTCCGGCCGGCTGGGCAGGAAGCGACGTGGTGCGTCGAACGCGGCCGGATCGTTGTTGGCCGCGCCGAGCAGGAGGCCGATCTGTTGCCCCGGCTCGATGATCGCTTCCGGCGTCAGTTCGACGCGTTCGTACGCGTAGCGCGTGAACATGTGCAGCGGCGGGTCGATGCGCAGGCATTCCTCGACCGTCGCCACCGTTGCCTCCGGCGTCTCGAAGAAGCGCCTGGGATCGCCGCCTTCGGCGAGGATCGTCCGCACCGCATTGCCGATCTGGTGCACCGTCGCCTCGTGCCCCGCGTTGAGCAGCAGCACCGCCGACGAGACGAGTTCGGCGTCCGAAAGGCGGTCGCCGCCGTCGCGCGCGGCGACCAGAAGGCCGAGCAGGTCGTCGACCATGCCGTTGCGCCGCCGTTCCACCTCGCTGCGGATGAAGGACGCGAAATCGCGCGCGGCCGCATTGGCTGCAAGCTCCGTCGCCCGGGTCGGCGCGTGCATGTACATCGCCACCATCCGGTTCGACCATTCCACCAGTTGCCCTGCCATGTCGGTGGGTACGCCGAGCATTTCCGCGATAACGATGCTGGGCAAGGGCGTTGCGAAGGCGGGCAGCAGGTCGATCTCCGCCTCGTCCTCGAACCTGTCGATCAACTGATTGGCGAGCTGTTCGATGCGCGGTCTCAGCCGCTCGACCTGGCGCGAGACGAAAGCGCGATTGACCAGCGTCCTCAGCCGCGTATGGACCGGCGGCTCCAACTCAAGCATCGAGCCGGCTTCGAGCGCGTCGAAGTCGGCAAGGTGAGTGCGGTCCGCATCGGCAGTCACCGACGCCATGTAGCCGCCGGGACGCTCACGTCCGAACCGCTTGTCGCGCAGAGCGCGATTCACCTCGTCATAGCCCGCCAGGCACCAGAACCCGTATTCCTCCCAGAAGAACACCGGGACGGTGCCCTGCAGGAAGGCATAGGCGGCATAGGGATCCTGCATGAACCGGCTGTCGTGCGGATCGATGTGCACTCGCCGAGAGGCGGGAATGGGGTGGAGATAGGGCGGGCAAATCATGGGGATGTTGTAACCCGCCTTGTAAAGGGCGGGCCAGCCCGTATTGTCCTGCGGTTAGAGCGAGTACTAAGGGGGGAGGTGGATGGAGGTCGTTGTCGTCGGCGCCGGCATCGCTGGTCTCTCCACCGCATGGTCGCTCGCAAAGCGCGGGCATCGGGTCACGCTCTTGGAGCAGGGACCGATCCCCAATCCGCTTGCCGCTTCCGGGGACCATCATCGCATCATCCGGCGGGCTTATCCGTCCGGCAGCGGCTATGGCCGTGCGATCACGGAAGCCTACGCGGCCTGGGACGAGATGTGGGCGGATCTCGGCCAGCGCCACTACGATCCGCGCGGTTTTGTCTGCGTCTCGCGCGAACCGGGCGACGAAGCGGAAGACTATCTCGAAGGATTGAAGGATGGCGGCTTTCCGTTCGAATTGATGACGGCACAGGAGGCCTCCTCGCGATGGCCGTTCTTCGATCCGGAGACGATTCGCTATGCCTACTTTTCCGAGGAGGGCGGCGCGCTGCATTGTCGGCGCATCGCGCTCGGCCTCGTCGAATGGCTGCGCGCCAATGATGTGGACGTGCGCGAAAACGCGAAAGTCGCCTCGGTCGACGTCGATGCCGGCCGCGTGATCCTCACCGGCGGCGAGGCGGTCACAGCCGATCAGGTCGTGGTTACGGCCGGCGCCTGGGTGACGAAACTGTTTTCTGATCTCGCTTGGACGCTTTCGACGCACCGCACCGCGCTTGCCTATCTGGAGCCACCGTCAGAGCTGAAAGAGGTCTGGGAGAAGGCGCCAGTGATCCTCGATGTCGGCGGAAAGGTCGACGGCTACATCATCCCGCCCTCGGGTGGCGGCGGACTCAAGTTCGGCACCGGTTTGCACAAGCGGGCCAACCCGGACGCCGATTCTGACCGCGTCCCGCGCCCGGAGGAGGGGGCCGAGATTCTGTCGCATTTTTCGCCGCCCATCGCACGGCTGGACGAATACAGGGTGCTTGAGGTCGTCACCTGCGCCTACACCTTCACCGCCGACGAACGCTTCTTCGCAACCCGCAAGGGCAGGGCGCTGGTCGTCTCGGCCTGCTCCGGTCATGGCTACAAGTTCGGCGCAGCGGTCGGCCGCCGCGTCGCCGATGCGGTCGAGGACGGGGACATAGACAGGCTCGTGCGCTGGCTGCGGGCGGAAACGGCGTAAACCATGCCTGCGCTTTCGGGCAGGATGGGGCCGCGCACCCTTGCGCTGGATCAGGCGCCGGACATATCTAGGGCAAACCACCCGCCGCGATTCCGCCGCAACGGCGCCGAATTCGCTCTCGCAAAGGGACAGTCGATGAGAGATCCGGTCGAAACCTACATGAACCTCGTTCCGATGGTCGTCGAACAGACCAATCGTGGCGAGCGGGCTTACGACATCTTCTCGCGGCTGTTGAAGGAACGCATCATCTTCATCACCGGTCCGGTCGAGGACGGCATGGCGACGCTGGTCTGCGCGCAGCTCCTCTTCCTCGAGGCAGAGAACCCGAAGAAGGAAATCAACCTCTATATCAACTCGCCGGGCGGTGTGGTGACCTCGGGCATGGCGATCTACGACACCATGCAGTTCATCAAGCCTGCCGTGTCGACGCTATGCATCGGTCAGGCGGCCTCGATGGGCTCGCTGCTGCTGTGCGCCGGCCACAAGGACATGCGCTTCGCGACGCCGAATGCGCGTATTATGGTGCACCAGCCCTCCGGCGGTTTCTCCGGCCAGGCTTCGGACATCGAGCGCCACGCACAGGACATCATCAAGCTGAAGCGCCGCCTGAACGAAGTCTACGTCAAGCACACCGGCAAGGACTACGACATGATCGAGCGGACGCTCGACCGCGACCACTTCATGACGGCTGACGAGGCGAAAGATTTCGGCTTGATCGACCGAGTCATCTCCTCTCGCGAGGCGGTGGATGCGGCCCCCTCCGCATGATGTGATTGGATGTGCGGCGGGCAGAAGGCGGATTTTCACGAAGCTGCGTCAATTCTGTCACATTTTGCTGTTCCCACCTTCGACGCGAAGCCCTACGTTAATGTTCTGTAGAGTTTCGACGCCTTAGCCTTGGCATGGGGAGCTGCGAATCGTTGCCGCATTTTCTGATTTGTGTTTCGTTCGGAAATGTCGTGAATCGCGCCGACCCGCTGTGGAGAACGGCGATGCCAGACGCGATGGCAAGCCGTTTCGGATCGGCGATCGCGGATACGCGGCAGTGAAAGGACTTGGACGATGAGCAAGGTCAGCAACAGCGGCGATTCGAAGAACACGCTCTACTGCTCCTTCTGCGGGAAGAGCCAGCATGAGGTCCGCAAACTGATCGCCGGACCGACCGTCTTCATCTGCGATGAATGCGTCGAACTGTGCATGGACATCATCCGCGAGGAGAACAAGACCTCGACGCTGAAGTCGCGCGAGGGTGTGCCGACCCCGCAGGAGATCCTCAAGGTCCTCGACGATTATGTCATCGGCCAGCCTTACGCCAAGCGCGTGCTGTCGGTGGCGGTTCACAACCACTACAAGCGCCTGGCGCACGCTTCGAAGTCGAACGACGTCGAGTTGGCCAAGTCGAATATCCTTCTGATCGGCCCGACCGGCTGCGGCAAGACGCTGCTCGCCCAGACGCTCGCCCGCATCATCGACGTGCCGTTCACGATGGCCGATGCCACGACGCTGACCGAGGCCGGCTATGTCGGCGAGGACGTCGAGAACATCATCCTCAAGCTGCTCCAGGCCGCCGACTACAATGTCGAGCGCGCCCAGCGCGGCATCGTCTACATCGACGAGATCGATAAGATCAGCCGCAAGTCTGACAACCCATCGATCACCCGGGACGTGTCGGGCGAGGGCGTCCAGCAGGCGCTGCTCAAGATCATGGAGGGCACGGTCGCCTCCGTGCCGCCGCAGGGCGGCAGGAAGCACCCGCAGCAGGAGTTCCTGCAGGTCGACACGGCCAATATCCTGTTCATCTGCGGCGGCGCCTTTGCTGGTCTCGACCGGATCATCTCGGATCGTGGTCGCAAGACCTCGATTGGTTTCGGTGCGCTCGTCGCCTCGCCGGAGGATCGCCGCACCGGCGAGCTCTTCCGCATGGTCGAGCCCGAGGATCTGCTGAAGTTCGGTCTCATCCCCGAATTCGTCGGCCGTCTGCCGGTGTTGGCTACGCTCGAGGACCTCGATGAGCCGGCGCTGATCCAGATTCTGACCGAGCCGAAGAACGCGCTGGTGAAGCAGTATCAGCGCCTGTTCGAGATGGAAAACGTCGATCTCACTTTCCATGAGAGCGCGCTGACTGCCATCGCCAAGCGCGCCATCGAGCGCAAGACCGGCGCGCGCGGCCTGCGTTCTATCATGGAGGCGATTCTGCTCGATACGATGTTCGAGCTGCCGGCGCTCGACGGCGTCCAGGAGGTCGTGATCTCCGACGAGGTCGTAAACGGCAATGCGAGGCCGCTCTACATCTACTCCGAGAAGGAGCAGAAGAGCGCGAGCGCGTGATCGCCCCGTTCCTCGAACTCTCGCTGACGGCGCCTGCGGGCGCCGTTTCCGTTTGCCGGGGTGGGGCGACCTGCCCGGATGGCTGGTTGGGCTCCGGGACGGGCCGGCCACTTGATATTGCACTGCGATGCATCCACTTAAGCCGGGTAAGGACGCTCGTCCGGTTCCGTGCTGAAAATCCCTTGTGAGATACAAAGGTAGGCGGATCGGCCAGCGGCCGCTAATATGAGATTCGTGGTTGGCTGAAGGCGGCCGCGAAAGAAAGGCAAGAACCATGGCAAGGCAATCCAGCTCTTCGGGAAGCGGCGTGTTCGCGGTCCTTCCGCTGCGCGACATCGTGGTCTTCCCACACATGATCGTGCCCCTCTTCGTGGGCCGCGAGAAGTCGATCCGCGCGCTGGAGGAGGTCATGGGCTCCGACAAGCAGATCCTGCTTGCCACGCAGATGAATGCTGCCGACGACGATCCGGAACCCGACGCGATCTATGATGTCGGCACGCTCGCCAATGTGCTCCAGCTCCTCAAGCTGCCCGATGGCACCGTCAAGGTGCTGGTCGAAGGTGTCTCGCGCGCCAAGGTGATCGCATTCACCGACCGCGAAGACTACCACGAGGCCCGCGCCGAGGTTCTGAACGAACCGGCGGAGGAAGAGGTCGAGATCGAGGCGCTGGCGCGTTCTGTCGTCTCCGACTTCGAGAACTATGTGAAGCTGAATAAGAAGATCTCGCCCGAGGTCATCGCCGCGGTCGGCCAGATCGAGGACTACTCCAAGCTCGCCGATACGATCGCCTCGCATCTCGCGATCAAGATTCCCGAGAAGCAGGAGATGCTTTCGACGCTGTCCGTGAAGGAGCGGCTCGAGAAGGCCATGGGCCATATGGAGTCCGAAATCTCCGTCCTGCAGGTGGAGAAGCGCATCCGTTCGCGCGTCAAGCGCCAGATGGAGAAGACCCAGCGCGAATACTACCTCAACGAGCAGATGAAGGCGATCCAGAAGGAACTCGGCGAGGGCGAGGACGGCCGCGACGAGGCGACCGAGATCGAGGAGCGCATCAAAAAGACCAAGCTCTCGAAGGAGGCCCGCGAGAAGGCGGAGGCCGAGTTGAAGAAGCTCAGGTCCATGTCGCCGATGTCGGCGGAGGCCACCGTCGTGCGCAACTATCTCGACTGGCTGCTGTCGATCCCGTGGGGAAAGCGGACGAAGGTCAAGTACGACCTCGACCTGGCCCAGAACGTTCTGGACACCGATCATTTCGGCCTCGACAAGGTCAAGGACCGCATCGTCGAGTATCTTGCGGTGCAGAGCCGCCAGAACAAGATGAAGGGCCCGATCCTGTGCCTCGTCGGACCTCCCGGCGTCGGCAAGACCTCGCTCGCCAAGTCGATCGCCAAGGCGACCGGCCGTGAGTATGTCCGCATGGCGCTCGGCGGCGTGCGCGACGAGGCCGAGATCCGCGGTCACCGCCGCACCTACATCGGTTCGATGCCCGGCAAGGTCATCCAGTCGATGAAGAAGGCGAAGAAGTCCAACCCGCTCTTCCTGCTCGACGAGATCGACAAGATGGGCATGGACTTCCGCGGCGACCCGTCATCCGCGCTGCTCGAAGTGCTCGATCCGGAGCAGAACTCGACGTTCATGGACCACTATCTAGAGGTCGAATATGATCTGTCGAGCGTGATGTTCGTGACGACGGCGAATACGCTGAACATCCCGCCGGCCCTGATGGACCGTATGGAGATCATCCGCATCGCCGGCTACACCGAGGACGAGAAGGTCGAGATCGCCAAGCGGCACCTGCTGCCGAAGGCGATCCGGGATCACGCGCTGCAGCCGAACGAGTTCTCGGTCTCCGAGGACGCGATCCGGGCGATCATTCAGACCTACACCCGCGAGGCCGGCGTGCGCTCGCTTGAGCGGGAGCTGATGAAGCTCGGCCGCAAGGCGGTGACTGAGATCCTGCGCAAGAAGACCGAAAAGGTCGAGGTCACGGCGGCGAACATCGCCGACTATCTCGGCGTGCCGCGCTTCCGCTACGGCCAGGCCGAGGCTGACGATCAGGTCGGCGTGGTGACGGGTCTTGCCTGGACCGAGGTCGGCGGTGAACTGCTCACGATCGAAGGCGTCATGATGCCCGGCAAGGGCCGCATGACGGTGACCGGCAACCTGAAGGACGTGATGAAGGAATCGATCTCGGCGGCGGCATCCTACGTCCGCTCGCGGGCGCTCGATTTCGGCTTGGAGCCGCCGCTGTTCGACAAGCGCGACATCCACGTGCACGTTCCCGAGGGCGCGACGCCGAAGGACGGTCCGTCCGCCGGCATCGCGATGGTGACCGCGATCGTCTCGGTGCTGACCGGCATTCCGGTCAAGGCCGACGTGGCGATGACTGGCGAGGTCACGTTGCGCGGGCGCGTCCTGCCGATCGGCGGTCTCAAGGAGAAGCTGCTTGCTGCCCTAAGGGGCGGCATCAAGAAGGTGCTGATCCCCGAGGAGAACGCCAAGGACTTGGCCGACATCCCGGACAACGTGAAGAGCGGGATGGAGATCATCCCGGTCAGCCGGGTGGGTGAGGTTCTGCGCCATGCGCTCGTGCGCATGCCCGAGCCGATCGAATGGACCGAGCCGGTGGAGACCACCGTCAAGGCGCCAATCGCCGAGGACGTGGGCGGCATCGGCGTGGCCCACTAGGCTCTTTGTCGGTAGCCTCATGCAGTATGAATGGGCCGGAACCAGTTTCCGGCCCATTTCGTTATGGGGAGGTCGAAAAAACGCTGGAAAACCGGCGCAGTTCTCGGTTTCGCCTCACTTTCCTTGTTGGTCGAGACCGTTCAAAAAACTAATGTGCCGCTTCGCCGGATGAGTCGTTAGTTCCGGTCTTCACGAGGAAGGGATACTTCATGAACAAGAATGAGTTGGTCGCCGCCGTCGCCGAACAGGCGAAGGTTTCGAAGGCGGACGCCGCCACCGCCGTCGATGCGGTGTTCGACGTGATCACCCGCGAGCTCAAGTCGGGCGGCGATGTGCGTCTCGTCGGTTTCGGCAATTTCGCCGTGACCAAGCGCGAGGCATCCACGGGCCGCAATATCCGCACGGGCGAACCGGTGCAGATTGCGGCGCGCAACGTGCCGAAGTTCACGGCCGGCAAGGGCCTCAAGGACGCCGTCAACTAAGACGGCCGGTTCTCTGAAGGATCGATCAAAGCCGGGCTTGCCCGGCTTTTTTCATGTTTCTTGTTCCTTCGGAGCCACGTTGTCGCATTGACCGGCCGAGAATGTTCCCTATTTGTTCTTTTCATGGCACGGCTGATCGACACACTTGGTAGAGCGGCCCGGCACAACATGATCGTCCGGGTAGAGTGCGTTTGCGGCAACATCCGCTACTACCGAGCAATGGATCTCGCGACGGTTGCCGGCGCCGGTTGCGACCCGCGCGATTTGCCCTTTCGCTGCACCCGCTGCCGACCACGTCCGCCGAGGGTAACCGTTCTCGAGCTCGATCGCGACCGCATGCCGCGGATCGACGTCTGGGAGCCGCATAAGACCGACGGCAAGATCAAGTGGATGCCGACCCGGCTGAGATAGGTAAGGACGGAGAAATGGTGGGCGATGTAGGGATTGAACCTACGACCCCACCCGTGTGAAGGGTGTGCTCTCCCGCTGAGCTAATCGCCCGCCGCGGGACGAGGTCCCGGACTGGCGGCGATATAGTTCGGCTGCGGGCCGTTCGTCAACACCGGAATGTAACGCTGGCTCCGTGGATCACCCGCCTGTGGACGAGATCAGCCGCTTGGCGAGGTCGACGGTTAGCTCGTCGAAATGCGAAATCACCACGGTCGGCTCGAATTCGCGCACGTGACGGTCCGTATAGCCGAAGTCGACAGCTACGACCGGGATACCCGCCGCTTTGGCGGTGTCGATGTCGGTGCGGGAATCGCCGACCATCACGGCACGATCCCGGTCCGAGCCCGCAAGCCGGATCGTCTCGATGAGGTGACGTGGGTCGGGCTTGCGGAAGGCGAACGTATCCTGACCGCAGATCGCCCCGAAATAGCCGGCCACGCCGGTGCCCGCCAGCAAACGTCGTGAAAGCGCTTCGGTCTTGTTGGTGCACACCGCCAGCAGGAACCCGGCAGCAACGAAGCGGTCCAGCGCCTCGACCGCTCCCGGATAGGGTTTCGACCGGCCGGGCATGCTGGCGCCGTAGTGCTCAAGGAACAGCGCGAACAGGCGGTCGTGCTCGTCGACCGGCAGTGTGCGCCGGTGCGCTTGGTAGGCCCGCTCGATCATCACGCGCGCCCCCAGCCCTGCATTGTTGCGGTGGACGGTTGGGTCGACGACCGGGACGCCGGCCGAGGTCAGCGCGTGGTTGAGGCTGTCGACGAGGTCCGGCGCAGTGTCGACGAGGGTGCCGTCGAGATCGAAAACGATGATGGGCTGGCTCATGCGGCGGGGATAGACGTAGCCGCGACCATGCGCAATATGCGGCAAAGCTTGCGCCTGCCGCGAGACGTGCTAGAGCGGCCGCGGATGGCCGTCGGAGGGCAGATGGACGCGAAAGCGATGAAGATCGAGGCGGCGAGGGCTGCGCTCGAACATGTGACGTCCGGCATGAGGCTTGGCATAGGCACGGGCTCGACCGCGGAAGAGTTCGTCCGCCTGCTCGCCGTCAAGGTCGCGAAAGGCATGAAGATCATCGGCGTTCCCACCTCGGAGCGCACTGCAGCCTTGTGCGTGCAGTTGGACGTGCCGCTCTCTACGCTCGAGGAGACGCCGGAACTCGACCTTACGATCGATGGCGCTGATGAGGTCGACGCAGATTTGTCGCTTATCAAGGGAGGCGGCGGAGCATTGTTGCGCGAGAAGATCGTCGCTTCCGCCTCGGCGAAGATGATCGTCATCGCCGACGAATCGAAGATCGTCGACACGCTCGGCCGCTTTCCTCTGCCGATCGAGGTGAATCGTTTCGGTCTGAAGGCGACCGAGATCGCCGTGCGGAAGGCTGCTGCATCGCTGGGCCTGTCCGGCCCGCTGACATTGCGGATGACGGGCGGCGAACCATTTGTTACAGATGGCGGCCATTTGATCCTCGATGCATCTTTTGGCCGCATTCCGGACGCAAGAGCGCTGTCCGATGCATTGCACGCCATCCCCGGCGTGGTCGAGCATGGTCTATTTCTGGGTCTAGCGGACCTGGCCGTCATAGCGGGTTCCACCGGAATCCGGACGCTTGTTCCCGCCCGCTGAACAGGGAGTCTGAGGTAATCATGGTGCCATTCAATCGTTCCCGCCGCGTCGTTGCCGCGCTGGCCACCGTGGCGCTTCTGGCAGGAGCCTCCTTCGCATCCGCGCAGGAGATCTCGGAGGCTCACCTCAAGGCCGCACGCGCCGCGGTCACTTCGATCAAGGCGACGGATTCGATGGATTCGATCCTGCCGCAGGCCAATCAGATGCTGAAGATCGAGCTGATCCAGAAGAACCCGAATCTGGAAGAGGACATCGTCCGCATCGTCGACGAGGAGACGCTGGCAATCGCACCGCGTCGCGGCGATCTGGAAAAGGAAGTGGCGACTGCCTTCGCCAAGGCCTTCACCGAACAGGAACTCACGGAGATTGCGGCGTTCCACAATTCGCCGACCGGCAAGAAATTCCTGTCCGACAGCCCGATCGTCGGCCGTGAGGTGAGCAAGGCTGTCGACATCTGGCAGCTCGGCATCGCGCGCGACCTGTCGCAGGCCGTCGCCAAGAAGCTGGCAGAGGTTGCCCCGGCCGCCCAGCCGCCGGCGCCGGTCGAGGCTCCGCCGACCAACGGCCAGGCACCCGCGTCGCCGACCCTGACGCCGCCGGCCCAGTAAGAGCCGCATCATCCGCTTTCGTGAAAGGCCCGGGCATCGCCCGGGCTTTTCTTTTGGCGCCGCAGGGACTACCTGCCACGGGGCACAGAAGGCGGAATGAGGCATTCCATGGCAGCTTACGACTACGATCTCTTCGTCATCGGCGGAGGCTCGGGTGGCGTCCGCGCCGCGCGCGTGACGGCAGGCTTAGGCAAGCGCGTCGGCGTCGCTGAGGAATACAGGTTCGGCGGCACCTGCGTGATCAGGGGCTGCGTGCCGAAGAAGCTGTTTGTCTATGCCTCGCAGTATCCCGAACATTTCGAGGATGCGGTCGGCTATGGCTGGAGCGTCGGCGAGACGTCGTTCAACTGGCCGACGCTGATCGCGAATAAGGACCGCGAGATCGCGCGGCTGGAGGCCATCTACAAGGGCGGTATCGATCGCGCAGGCGGCGACACGTTCCAGAGCCGGGCCACGCTGGTCGACGCGCATACGGTGCGCATCGAGGCGGAGAACCGCACGGTGACGGCCGAGCATATCCTGATCGCCACTGGCGGGCGGCCCAATCCGCATGCCGCCCTGCCGGGGCATGAGCATTGCATCCTGTCAGATGATGCGTTCCATCTTGCCGAGCTGCCCAAGTCGATCGTCATCGCGGGCGGCGGCTACATCGCCGTCGAATTCGCCAACATCTTTCACGGGCTCGGCGTCGAGACGACGCTGGTCTATCGCGGCAAGGAGATCCTTGGCCGCTTCGACCACGATCTGCGCCACATGCTGCACGAGACGATGGAAGAGAAGGGCATTCGCATTCTCTGCCAGACGGTGTTCGAGAAGATCGAGAAGCGGGACGACGGCAAGCTCGTGGCCCATCTCAACGAAGGCGAGCCGATCGTCGCCGACCAGGTGATGCTGGCGCTGGGCCGCATGCCGAACACCGAAAACCTAGGTCTCGAATCGGCGGGCGTCGAGCTCGGCAAGATGGGTGAGATCGTCGTCGACGACTATTCGCGCACGACCGTCCCCAACATCTATGCCGTGGGCGACGTCACCAACCGCGTCCAGCTCACGCCGGTCGCGATCCATGAGGCGATGTGCTTCGTGGATACGGTGTTCAAGGGCAAGCCGACCCGGCCGGACTTTGAGTCGGTCGCAACGGCGGTCTTCTCGCAGCCCGAGATTGGCACGGTGGGCCTGTCGGAAGAGGATGCTGCGAAGGAATATGACGAGGTCGAGGTCTATCGTGCTGTCTTCCGCCCGATGCGTAACATCCTGCCAGGCCGGCAGGAGAAGATGCTGACCAAGCTCGTGGTCGACGCCAAGAGCCGCGTCGTGCTGGGCGCACATATCCTTGGTCCGGATGCCGGCGAGATGGCACAACTGCTCGGTATCGTCGTCAAAGGCAGGCTCACCAAGGACGTGGTCGACGCGACCATGGCGGTGCACCCGACCGCCGCCGAGGAACTGGTGACGATGTACCAGCCGACCTACCGCCTGAAGGGTGGCGAGCGCGTCGGCTGACAATCCCTAGGCCGGCTTGCCGATCCGGGCGGGCCGGCCTTCCAGCAGCCATCCGATCAGGTCTGGCCAAAGCGTCCCGGCGAAACGCGAGCGGAAATAGCCGAGATGCCCGATCGGCTGGCCGGCTTCTTCCGGCGAAATCCAGCGTTGCTCGATCGATGCGTTCGCATAGTGGCGCATCAGTGCCGCCACCGCCCGCCGAGTTCCCCAGGCATCGTCCTCCATGCCGAGCGCCAGGATCGGCGTGCGCACGTTCTTGAAACGCGCAGTCTCGACCAGGGTAGGATCGTCGAAGAAATAGTCCGGCTTCGAGCACCAGCGCGCCCAGTCGCGAAACACGGTTCCCGGGATCGGCTCGCCGATGCCGAGCCATTTTGGCGTCTGGCCGAAGATCAACGACACCGGCACGCCTACGCCGAGCATGCGCCATTTGGCAGCACGGTCGTCCAGCCCGCCGAAATAACCGGACATGGTCGCGATCATTCCGTAACGCTGGAAACGCCCCGAGATGCCGCATAGCCCCAGCGCTTGGCCGCCATAGGACTGTCCGACACCCACCATCGCATGGCGGGGTACTACCCTGTCCAGCGCAGCGGCCGCGGCCGGCAGGTCGAGCAGGGCCCAGTCCTTCATGCCGATCCGTTTCTTCCATCCGGGCGGCGCGTTGGAGCCGCCCGTACCGCGGTAGTCGTAGATCAAGGCCGCACGCGCGCCGGCTGCGACGATCGCCGAGGCAAAGCCCGCATAGAGGCCGCGCGGCACGGCTGTTGCCGAGGAGATCAGCACAAGCGGTCCGCTGCCGGTGCCCTCGAACAGGGTTCCGGCCAGCGAGAAGTTGTCAGCCGCGCCGAAGCGGATGTCCGTCTTCGAGACCGAGTGAGACGCGGCAAGAGGCTGGCTGTGAGCGGTCATGATCCCCTCCTCGAAAACAGGATGAGGCTACCATTGACGTTAACGTCAAAGTCAAGAAGATTGTTTCGTCTTGAACAAACTGCCTATTCAGCAGGGATGCTGATCGCATCGAGACGTCGGCGGCGCCGACGCTTCTCGGGGAAGGGGATCGTAACCTCCGCCAGGAGAGAACCGAACGGGCGCTTGGAGGCGACGCCGCCCGCCACCGTCAGGATCGAATCGTAGAAGCTCTCACCCGAAAGAGAGCGCGGCGGCACCGCCTCGTGCATCACACTGATGACGGTCACCTCTGGGCAATGGTCCTTGATTGCCTGGTGGAAGGCGATCTTGGCCGGACCGTCGAGTGCCGCGGTCGCCTCGTCGAGGAAGAGCAGGCCGGGCTTGTGCAGCAGGATACGCGCCACGAACAGCTTCTGCCGCTGGCCGCCCGACAGCACCGTGTCCCACGGCTGGCCGTCGCGCGCCTCGTCCTCGATATGGGCGATGAGATGCCCGAGCCCCGCATCGTGCAGGGCGGCGGCGACCTGCAGGTCGTGGAACGCGTCGGGCGCATCTGGCAGGCAGACGAGGCGCTTCAGCGTGATCGGCGGCAACCTGATGTCCTGCGAGGCATAGAACGTGCGCACCCCGGCCGGCAGCGCGATGCTGCCCGCCCCGTACGGCCACAGTCCGTTGATCGCCTTGATCAGCGAGGTCTTGCCGCAGCCCGACTCCCCGGACACGAAGGTCCATTCGCCGCGACGGAAATTGAGGAAGGGCGCCGACAGGAACGCCTTGGCGTCGGCGCCCTGATGCATCAGTTCCAGATTGGCGATGGTCAGTCCGAACTCGCTGTCCTGCGTGGTGCGCACGAATTCGCTGCGGCCGGTGCGGCGATAGTAGTCGACGGGAGCCTGCACGTTCTCGATCGCTTCAACCAGTTCGGTGAGACGCCGCGAATTGGCCTTCAGCGTTGCGATGGCCGGCATCACCTGGATGAACCATGAGCATTGCTGGATCATCGAATTGATAAGTTCAGCGCCCGTCACGTAGTTCTTCAGGCTCACCTTCTGGTTCATGTAGGGCAGCAGCCCCGGACCATAGGCGACAATGCGCGCGGCAATGAAGTTGTAGATCAGCTCGAATGACATGTAGCCGGCATGCACGCGGTTGAGGCTGCCCCAGGTGCCGTCGATATCTTTGTAGATACGCTTGTGGATGTCATTCTGGACGCCTTCTCCGCCCGCTGCGGCGACATGGAAGCTTCGGCGCAGCAATGTGTTGAGCGCGCCGCGATAGCTGCCTTCGGCCTGGCTCATGCGGATCGTAAGGCGCTCGAGCAGCCCGCCGAGCTTGAGCGCGATCCATGTATTGACCGGCACGTAGACGAGCACAGCGGCGAAGGCGAGGGCGGCGCTGCCATATTCGCCGAGGAATTCGAGGCCCGTTACAGACGTGGAGGTCTCCAGCAGCTTCTGTCCGACGAAGAAGACCGACATGATGACGCCGACGATGCCCATCGCCAGGCCGATCGCGCCGCCGGTCATGCCCTTGATCGCCTCCTGCACGCGCTGGTCGACATTGTCCAGCGCCGCACCCGCATCGCCGTTCTGGAGATGATAATGGGTATGGTTGGCGTCGAGCAGCGCGTCGTTAAAGCGCCGATCGAGCCAGGCACGCCACTTGCGGTGAAGTGTGGTGGAGAACAGGTGCCTGATACCGGTGAAGCCGGCATCCTTCAGGATCACGATCAGCACCAGCGTGCCTGCCGCGACCAGCAGCGAGCGCAGCGGCGTGAGATTGTCCTCGCTGTGGAAGAAGGCGATGGAATTGATAAGTTCGCCGGAGGCTTCGGCCATCCAGACACTGGCCTTGCTGGCCAAAGCCGTGAGGGCCGCGATGACCATCGTCAGCGCCCAGGCTTCTTTCCACGATTCCGAGAACCAGTAGGCGCGCATGAGGCCCCAGAAGCCGCTCATGCCTGAAACGGGTGTCTTGGTCGCGGTTGCCTCACGCCTAGTGAGGAGCGACCGCAGCGAATCTGGCACCCATCGTGGCCCGAAGACCCGATTCACAACATCCCCACCCTTGTCCGCCCCAGAGGTGATTTGCTTTTTCTTTTGAGGCTAACACGCTTCGCCGATTGTCATAGTGAAATGTTCCCGCAAGGTTTACGCAGGCGGGAGAAGGTGGCGGATCGGCCACACTGACCTTGCGACAGGATGGCGGGGCGAATCGCTCTGGAAGTAAAACCTTGCTTACTGTATAGGACCGCCTTTCCCGGAAAGGCGGGAGTTTTGGCGCGGGCAGTGATCCCGCAGCGTGATTGGGTGCTAACATGGCGAAATGGTCTCCGAATTCCTGGCGCGGCAAGCCGATCCAGCAGGTTCCGGCCTATCCGGACCTCACGGCTCTCGAAGCGGTGGAAAAGAACCTCGCCAGCTATCCGCCGCTCGTTTTTGCAGGTGAGGCGCGCAAGCTGAAGAAGCAGCTCGGCCAGGTCGCGGAAGGCCAGGCCTTCCTGCTTCAGGGCGGCGATTGCGCCGAGAGCTTCGCCGAGCACGGTGCCGACAACATCCGCGACTTCTTCCGCGTCTTCCTGCAGATGTCGGTGGTGCTCACCTTCGCCGGCTCGCAGCCGGTGGTGAAGGTTGGCCGTATCGCCGGCCAGTTCGCCAAGCCGCGTTCGTCCGATGTCGAGAAAAAGGGAGACGTGGTGCTGCCGAGCTATCGCGGCGACATCATCAACGGCATCGAGTTCGACGAGAAGTCCCGCATTCCGGATCCTGCGCGCCAGGAGATGGCCTATCGCCAGTCCGCCGCGACGCTGAACCTGTTGCGCGCCTTCGCGCAGGGTGGCTACGCCTCGCTGGAGAACGTGCACCGCTGGATGTTGGGCTTCGTCTCCGACAGCCCACAGTCGGAAAAGTATGAGGCGCTCGCCAACCGCATCACCGAGACGATGGATTTCATGCGCGCCGTCGGCATCACGTCCGAGACCAACTACGCGCTGCGCGAGACCGACTTCTACACCAGCCACGAGGCGCTACTGCTCGGCTATGAGGAGGCGCTGACCCGCGTCGATTCGACCTCGGGCGACTGGTACGCGACCTCCGGCCACATGATCTGGATCGGCGATCGCACGCGCCAGCCTGACCATGCCCACATCGAATACTGCCGCGGCATCAAGAATCCGCTCGGCCTGAAGTGCGGCCCTTCGCTCACGCCCGACGGGCTGATCCAGCTCATCGACCTGCTCAACCCTGAGAACGAGCCGGGCCGCCTGACGCTGATCGCCCGTTTCGGCTACGACAAGGTGGGCGAGCACCTGCCGAAGCTCATCCGTGCCGTGGAGAAGGAAGGCCGCAAGGTCATCTGGTCCTGCGACCCGATGCACGGCAACACGATCACGGCCGCAGGCTACAAGACCCGGCCGTTCGACCGCATCTTGAAAGAGGTGCAGACCTTCTTCGACGTGCACCACGCCGAAGGCACGCACCCGGGCGGCATCCATGTCGAGATGACCGGCAAGAACGTCACCGAATGCACCGGCGGCGCGCGCGCCGTCCGCGACGAGGATCTGCAGGACCGCTATCACACCCATTGCGATCCGCGCCTCAACGCGGATCAGGCTGTGGAACTCGCTTTCCTGGTCAGTGAACTGCTCAAGAAGGGCAAGCAGGCGCCGGCCAAGAAGGCTGTGAACGGCTGATCCGTTCGGTTTCGACACGTCGACGGGCGCCTTCGGGCGCCCGTTGTCGTTTCAGATCCCGTCGCGTGGCGCGAAGACCGCGATCGCCTTTGGCAGGACCTTGAAATGCGCCGGCGTGGAGGTGACGATCTCGCCGTCGGCGTTCACCGCCATCTCCTCGTCGGTCTCGACGTCGAATTCGATACAGCGGGCGGTGCGCACCTCGCTCCAGGCGCCATGGGTGCCGGCCCGGAACGAGCGCAGCATCAAGGCCAGTTTCCAGACGTTCTTCATTTCGAGGCTGTAGAGGTCCAGATGCCCGTCGTCGATCGAGGCCGAGGCCTCGACGATGTTGCCGCCGCCGTAGTGGCGACCGTTGCCTATGGCGATCTGGTAGGTCGAAGCGTCGATCTGCAATCCCTTCTCGGTGATCCGTGCCTTGAATCTGTTTGCCTTCGACAGCACCTTCGCCGCCGCCAGCGCGTAGCCGAAGCGGCCGAACCGCCGCTTGAGGCCCGGATCGAGGCTGCGGGCAAGTTCGGTGGAAAGTCCGATGCTGGCAACGTTGAAGAAAGCGTGGCCGTTCACCGTCCCGACGTCGATGCTGCGCGTTCTGCCGGCCACGATCACATCCGCAGCCCTGCCGAGGTCGGCCGGAATGCCCAGCGTGCGGGCGAGGTCGTTGGCGGTGCCCATCGGGATGACGCCGAGCGGCAGCCCGCTCTCGATCGCCGCCATGGCGGCCGAAGACACCGATCCATCGCCGCCGCACACGATCACCAGATCCGCCGTATCGCGCAGCCGCACGATGTCGCGGGAAATCTCGGGTAGGGCGTCGAAGGGCTCGATAGTCACCGCGACGCCGCCGACCTCCAGGCGCTCGACCAGCGGCGTCATCGCCTCGCCACCGCGTCGCGCCTTTGGGTTCACGAGCAGCAGTCCGCGTCGTTTTTCTGGAGACATGATGGATCCGGATTGTCTTCGCCACGCAGATAGGACGCTGGACAGGCGATTGCGACGCGCACCGCACCCGCAACCCGTTAAATCTTGGTAATGTGTCCTCTAGAGATACCACTCGTATTCGCGGCGCGAGATTGCGCCCATGAAAGCAGCGAACTCCGCCTCCTTCACGCTCGCATAGATCGCCGGATAGTTCGCACCCAGCCAGTACGGCAGGATGGTTGCAGCGCGCAACGCCCTGAGCGAGTCCCACGACGTCAGCGGCAGACCGGGATCGATCTCGGCGCCCGCATTGCCCGTATGCATCGGACCCGGGTCCAGTCGGTTCTCAATGCCATGATGCATGCCAGCGAGCACCGCCGCGATCACCAGATAGGGGTTGGCCTCCGCGCCCGATGCGCGATGCTCGACGCGTCGCGATGCGCCCGATGAGACGGGCACGCGGAAGGCGACGGAGCGGTTGTTCTCGCCCCAGTCCTTCGTCACCGGCGTGAAGTTGTTGGCGGCGAAGCGGCGGAAAACGTTCAGGTTCGGCGCGAAGATCGCCATCGCCTCGGCCATCGTCGCCTGAAGGCCCGCCACGGCATGGCCGAGCATGGCCTGGCCGTCGGCCCGGCGGTCGTCAAACAGGTTCTGCCCGTCGGCACCGAGCATGCTCGCATGGACGTGCAGTCCGCTGCCCGCCATGTCGGGAAAAGGCTTCGACATGAAAGTAGCCTCCATGCCGAACTGTCGCGCGACCGACTGGATGACGCGGCGCAACAGGCAGGCGTCGTCGGCCGCCTTTACCGGATCGTCGCAATGCTCCAGGTTCACCTCGAACTGGCCGGCGCCGTATTCGCTGATGATCGTGGAGGAGGGGATGCCCTGCGCCGCGCAGGCGGCCTCCACCGCCGAGATAAAAGGCTGGAATTCGTCGAGCTTGGCCAACGACAGAACCTTGCCGGCCGCCTCCGGAATGCCGGTCTTCGGCGATTTCACTGGCAGTGGGGCGCCATCGTCGCTGCGCGCCTGGTCGATCAGGTAGAACTCAAGCTCAGCCGCGACCACCGGGCGCAGTCCGGCCTCATGGAGGATCGAGACGGTGCGCGATAGCACATTACGTGGATCGTACCAGAACGCTTCGCCGCTCGCCGCCTGAACCGGAGTACACAGCACTTGCGCGATGCCGGTGCTCCACGGCACCGGCGCCAGCGTTCCGGCGACGGGCATCACCGTCGCGTCCGGATCTCCGTCCGAAAAGCCGTAGCCCATCGGATCGGCGGTGTTGCCCTGCACGTCGACCAGCGACATCGCCGCGCAGATCGGCGAACCGGCGGCAAAGAACTTCGCCATATGCGCCTGCGGCATGCGCTTGCCGTAGGCATTGCCGCATAGGTCGAACAGCACGGCGTCGAGATGCGTGGTTTGCGGATGCGCTTCGAGGAAGCGGGCGAGTTCGTCCGGCACGTGTCGTCCCCCGTGTTTTGGACGAAGCTAACCGTCCGCGTCCCGTCCGTCATCGTCCAATGGCGAGATTTTCGCGGCGCACGCGAACGTCGTCATCGCTCGTTGGACAGTTCGGAAGCGCCTGTTCGCAATTCATGAACGCTCAGTCGAAGCCCCACGATCTGTGCGCGGCCCGAGGTCAGGCGTATTTGTTGGCCAAGGAGATCGTTCCATGACCACCATGCCTTCGCTTTTCATTTCCCACGGCGGCCCTAACATCGTCACCTCCGATTCCGAGGCCCGCCACTTCCTCGAGACGCTGTCGGACTATATGCCCCGTCCGAAGGCGATTGTGCTCGTATCGGCGCACTTCGAAACCGACGGTGTTGTCGTCGTCACCGATCCAGCGCCAGAGATGATCTATGATTTCAGGGGATTCGCGCCGGAGCTTTACAAGATCGTCTATCCCGCGCCCGGCGAGCCCGCTCTGGCCGCAAGGGTTGTCTCCTTGCTCGAAAAGGCCGGCCTTTCACCCTGCACCATCGGCAAGCGCGGCTATGACCATGGCGCGTGGACGCCGATGATGCTGGCCTTTCCGGATGCCGGCATCCCGATCGTGCAGGTCTCGATCGATCCCAACCGCGACGCGGCATGGCATTATCGACTCGGCCAGGCGCTGGCACCGCTGCGCGAAGAGGGTGTGCTGCTGGTCGGCTCCGGCCACATCACCCACAACCTGCGCGCCTTCTTCCCGGTGATGCGCGAGGGCAGGACGCCCGATCCGGAGCTGGTGCACAAAGTGGATGCCTTCACCACCTGGTTCGCAGACGAGATCGCGGCAGGCGACACGCAGGCACTGCTCGACTGGAAGAACCGCGCGCCGTTCACCGCCGAGAACCATCCGACGGACGAGCACCTGATGCCGATCTTCTTCGCGCTTGGTGCCGCGGGCAAGGAGATTCATGGCGAGCGTATCCACGCGTCCAAGGAATACGGCTTCTTCGCCTACGATTCCTACCTGTTCCATTGAGCCGCAAATCGGCTAAACGGTCTCCGCCCGGCCCGTCGGGCGGAGATCTCCGATGAAACGCCTCCTCAACGCCTTCCGGAACTCGCTGCGCGCCTTCGGGCGTCTCATCCGCACCGAGAAGGCCTTCCAGCAGGAGGTCGTCCTCCTTCTCGCCGCCCTGCCTGTCGCGTGGTTCCTGTCGCAGAGCTGGTGGAGCTTCGCGCTGCTCATCGGCGCGATCCTGCTGTTGATCATCGTGGAAGTGCTTAACACCGGAATAGAGGCGGCCTGCGACGCGTTCAGCCGCGAATTCAACACCGACATCCAGCTTGCCAAGGACTGCGGCTCGCTCGCCGTGCTGATCTCGATCGTCATCGCCGGCGGCGTCTGGCTGCTAGCAATGGCCGAGAAGATTGCAGGCGTGACGCTTTAGCGGTTCAGCGGCGCGTCCGCAGGTAACGGTGCCCGAGCCACAGTCCGATCGCCATGACGGCGATAGCGAGCCCGACACCGATCAGAAGCCGCTGATGCTTCACCAGCGCATCGCCGATCAGGTGCTCCGCGCCGGCGCCGAAGAAGTAGCCCAGGCTGACGAAGATGCAGGCCCAGACGAGCGCGGACGCTGCGTTGAGCGCAAGGAAGCGAGCAACGGGCACGGACGACAGCCCAGCCGCCACGCCGCCGACCATGCGCAGGCCGTAGATGAACCGGTTGGTCAGAATGAAGATATTGGGGTGCCGCTCGACCAGCCCATGCGCATGGCTGAACCCTGGCCGTGCACGCAGCGCCAACACCCGCGGATGGTCCGCGAAGCGCCGCCCGGCGAGGAACAGCGCCGTGTCGCCGAGGAAGGCGCCGGCGAAGGCGACGGCGACCGTATGCCAGACCGCGAACACCTGCTGGTGCGCGAAGAAGCCGCCGAAGATGGCAGCGCTTTCGCCCTCCGCCAGGCAGCCCGCGAAGACGGCCACGAGCCCGAACCGCTCGACCAGATAATGCAGGAGATCGATCACGATGCCGGGCCACCCAGCCGCGCGTCGATGCGCTTCAGATGCGCTGCCAGTTCCGCGATCTCCGACTGCATATTGAGGATCTCGCGCTGCCGTAGCGCGTCGAGTTTATCGTGCAGCGCCATGATCTCGATCTCGGCCTTCAGGTTCACCTCATAGTCGTGTGTCGCGTCGAGCCGGTCGCGAGCGGCCTGGCGGTTCTGCGACATCATGATGATCGGCGCCTGCACCGCCGCCAGCATCGACAGGATCAGATTGAGGAAGATGAACGGGTAGGGGTCGAATGCATCCCGGGTCAAGAGGAAGGCGTTGCCGGCCGTCCAGACCGCCAGAAACAGCAGGAAACTGACGATAAAAGTCCACGAGCCGCCCACGCGCGCCATCGCATCGGCGATCCGGTCGCCCAGGCTGGCCTCTCCTGCAAGGTTCTCGCGAATATCGCGCGAGATCGGCCGGCGGTCGATCGCGCTCTGCAGCACGCGCAGCTCTTCTTCGCTCAAGCTGTCGAGGTTACGTTTGAGCCAGCGGGTAGAAAGGTCGTCGATCGTCTTCTGCATCTGGGCCTCCTCGCGCGGCCGACTTGGCAAGTGCCGCATCATTGGCGAAAATGCGGTCAGCGCCGCCACAAAGCGCCGATCGGGAGAGAAATCAATGGACAGTTTTGCCGCGATCCGCGCCCGCGCGGCCTTGCGCAAGGGTGGCGAAGAGATACTTTCGCGCCTGCTCGGCACGCCGCCGAGCAATGCGCAGCTTGCTGCGCTCGGCGACGACCGCGTCCTTTCGCAGATGTCGGCGCGCATCTTCTCGGCCGGCTTCGTCTGGAGCGTGATCGAGGCCAAGTGGCCGGGCTTCGAGGAGGCGTTCCTGGATTTCCAGCCGAAGGCGCTCCTGTTTCAACCCGATGAGTTCTGGCACGACCTCGCCGCAGACAAGCGCATCGTGCGCAATCCGCAGAAGATCAGATCAGTGCGCGACAACGCCGTCTTCGTCGACAAGGTGTCGCAGGAGCATGGCGGCTTCGGCCGCTTCCTCGCCAATTGGCCGGCGGACGACCAGATCGGCCTCACTGCCTACTTGGCCAAGCACGGCTCGCGGTTGGGCGGCAATTCGGGCCAGTATTTCCTGCGATTCATCGGCTGGGACGCCTTCATTATCTCGCGCGACATGGCAGCTGCGCTCCGCGACGCCGGGCTCGACATCGCCGAACAGCCGACGTCGAAGGGCGATCTCGCGAAGATCCAGAAGCAGGTCAACGAATGGGCCGACGAGACCGGCCTCAGCCGCACCCACATCTCCCGAGTGCTTGCCATGTCCACGGGCATCAACCATGCTCCGGAAGAGCTGGCAGCCTATATGGGGGAGTAGGCGAGCGAAGATTGTCAGCCGTCGCGCGCCACGCTAAGCCTCTTGCATGACCCAGTCCGCGCCTTCCGTCCTCCGCATCGCCGTTGCCCAGCTCAACCCGACCGTGGGCGACATAGCCGGCAACCTCGCAAAGGCGCGCGAGGCGAGGGCGGAGGCGGCACGTCACGGCGCGGACCTTGTGCTGTTCACGGAGCTTTTTCTCGCCGGTTATCCGCCGGAGGATCTGGTGCTCAAGCCCGCGTTTCTCTCGGCCTGTGAGAAGGCGGCCGCCGAAATTGCGGCGGATACGGCCGACGGCGGTCCGGGCCTTGTCATCGGCGTGCCGCTGAAGCGCAAAAGCGGCGTCCACAACGCCATCATCGTGGCCGACGGCGGCAAGATCATCGCCGAGCGCCTCAAGGTCGACCTGCCCAACTACGGCGAGTTCGACGAGAAACGCGTCTTCAAGGCGGGACCCGACATGCCGGGGCCTGTGTCCTTCCGCGGTGTCCGCCTCGGCATCCCGATCTGCGAGGACATCTGGGGCGATCTCGGCGTGTGCGAGACGCTGGCAGAGAGCGGCGCCGAGATCCTGCTCGTCCCGAACGGCTCGCCCTATTATCGGGGCAAGGTCGACGTGCGGCAGCAGGTCGTCATCAGACAGGTCATCGAGACCGGCCTGCCGATGCTCTACGCCAATCAGATGGGCGGACAGGACGAGCTGATCTTCGACGGCGCGTCCTACGCCATCAACACCGACAAGTCGCTGGCCTTCCAGATGAGCCAGTTCGAGGAGACGGTCGTCGTCACCACATGGAAGCGGCAGGGCGAGGGCTGGCGCTGCACGGACGGACCGATGTCGCGTATTCCGGAGGCCGAGGAAGCGGACTACCGCGCCTGCATGCTGGGCCTGCGCGACTACGTCAACAAGAACGGCTTCAAGGACGTCGTGCTCGGCCTCTCAGGCGGTATCGACTCGGCGATCTGCGCCGCACTTGCGGTCGACGCGCTCGGCGAAGAGCGGCTGCGCGCCGTCATGATGCCCTATCGCTACACGTCAAAGGATTCGTTGGCCGACGCGGAGGCCTGCGCGAGGGCGCTCGGATGCCGTTATGACATCGTTCCGATCTTCGAGCCGGTCGAGGGCTTCAGCCACGCGCTCACGCAGATCTTCGAAGGCACCAAGGAAGGCATCACCGAGGAGAACCTGCAGAGCCGCGCGCGCGGCACGATCCTGATGGCGATCTCGAACAAGTTCGGCTCGATGGTGGTGACCACGGGCAACAAAAGCGAGATGTCGGTCGGCTACGCCACGCTCTATGGCGACATGAACGGCGGCTTCAACCCGATCAAGGACCTCTACAAGATGCAGGTCTACGCGCTGTCCCGCTGGCGCAACGGTACCGTTCCTCCCGGCGCGCTCGGCCCGTCAGGCGAGGTGATCCCGAAGAACATCATCGACAAGGCGCCGTCGGCCGAGCTGCGGCCGAACCAGACCGATCAGGATTCGCTGCCGCCCTATCCCATGCTTGACGACATCCTCGAATGCCTCGTCGAGAACGAGATGGGCGTCGACGACATCGTCGCGCGCGGGCACGACCGCGACACGGTGCATCGCGTCGAGCACCTGCTCTACATCGCCGAATACAAGCGCCGGCAGGCCGCGCCCGGCGTGAAGATCACGAAGAAGAACTTCGGCCGCGACCGCCGCTACCCTATCACCAACCGGTTCAGGGATCGGGGCTAGCGACAGGTGGAGATCGTATTCGACCTGTCCAGGCTCGATTTCGCGTCCACGTCGAGACTACTGGAAACCGCGTACTGGACCGCCGGACGCACCGATGAGATCAACCTCCGCGCATTCGCAAACTCGATCTGCGCGGTGGCCCTGATCGACGGGCAACAGGTCGGCTTCGCGCGCGCCTCGGGCGATCGCACGCTGTTCGCCCGCATTTCCGACGTCATCGTGCAGCCGGAACATCGCGGCAAGGGCGTCGGCAAGGCGCTGGTCCGGGCGCTTCTGGACCATCCGGAGCTGCGAACGGTCGCGATCTGGACGCTGAACACCTCCGATGCGCACGGGCTCTACGAGACGTTCGGATTCCGCAGATGCACTGATGGAAACGAGATGCGGCTCGATCGGTCAGCGGCGGGGTGAGCGCCTTCCTGATATTTCTGCGCGGCAATGCCCGCTGGGTCGCGGCCGCCTTTGTCCTGACCTTCTTTTCCATGATCGGCCAGACGTCCTTTATCGGAGGCTCGGCGGGACATATCCGCTCGGAATACGGTCTCAGCAACGGTCAGTGGGGCACGGTCTACATGGTCGGCACGCTCGCGAGCGCGCTGACATTGCCATATCTCGGCGCGATCGTGGATCGGCTGACGGTACGCACGGTTGCGCTGATCATAGCTCCGATGCTGGCCGCTGCGACCGCGCTGATGGCGTTCTCCGCGCATGTGGTGGGCTTGATCCTCACCATCTACCTGCTGCGTCTTTTCGGGCAGGGCATGTTCCCACATACGGCCTACACAGCCACGGCGCGCTGGTTCACCGCCCAGCGCGGCAAGGCGCTGTCGCTCGTCATACTCGGGCACAATGCCGGCGAAGCGGTGCTGATCGCCGGCTTCGTCGCGCTGTCGGCTGCGATCGGCTGGCGTCTGGGTTGGCTGGTTCTCGGCGTCGCGGTGCTGGTTGTCGCACTGCCCTTGGTCATGTGGCTCGCGGCTGTCGAACGGGTTCCGGCGTCCACTGAGATCAATCCCCGCGTGGTCGACGCGCGCGACTGGACGCGGGGCGAAGTGCTAAGCGATCCGATCTTCTATCTGTCCATGCTCGGGTTCATGGCGCCGGGCTTCATCGTCACGGTCATCTTCTTCCACCAGGTCTACCTGGTGGAACTGCGCGGCTGGTCGCTCGGCGTCTTCGCCTCGGCATTCGTCGTCTGGGCAGGCGTCAACAGCCTGTCGACATTGATGACCGGCTATCTGATTGATCGCTTCTCCGGCCTCTCGGTCATTCCTTTCGTGCTCTTGCCGCTCGGCCTCGCAAGCATCCTGCTCGGAACGATGACGGCCGGCTGGACGCCCTTCCTCGTCATGGCGCTTCTCGGAGCATCCAGCGGAGCGGCGACCACGACGCTTGGCTCCGTGCTGCCTGAGGTTTACGGCCTCAGACATCTGGGTGCGATCAGGGCGTTAATCGTGGCGACGACCGTGTTCTCCACCGCGGCAGGCCCGGGCATCACCGGCTATCTGATCGACGTCGGCGTTGGCTATCCGGCGCAGCTCGTCACCATGGGCGTCTATTGTTTCCCCGTCTCGCTGCTGATGGCGTTTGTCGCGCGGCGCGTCAGAGCGCGAAACTTGCCAAGCAAAGCAGTGTCCGATAGGCCGCCCGCATGACCGTCACCGTCCGTTTTGCGCCGTCGCCTACCGGCAACATTCATATCGGCAATGCCCGCACGGCGCTGTTCAACTGGCTGTTCGCGCTGCAGCGCGGCGGCCGCTTTATACAACGCTTCGACGACACCGACGTCGAACGCTCCAGGCAGGAATATGCCGACAACATCCTCATCGACATCGCCTGGCTCGGCATCGAGCCGTCCATGGTCGAATACCAGTCGAGGCGTTTTGCGGTCTACGAGGCAGCGGTTGCGAAACTCAAGGCGGCTGGCCTGCTCTATCCCTGCTATGAGACCGCGGAAGAACTCGACCTCAAACGCAAGGTCCGCCTCACGCGCCGCCTGCCGCCCGTCTACGGTCGCGAGGCGCTGAAGCTGACGGTGGTCGAACGGGCAAGGCTGGAGGCGGAAGGCCGGCGACCGCACTGGCGGTTCCTGTTGCCGAATTTCGATACCGACCCGTTTTCGACCCGGCGCACGGAAGTCACTTGGACCGATCTCGTGCGCGGTGAGGAGACGGTTGATCTCGCCTCGCTATCCGACCCTGTCCTGGTGCGCGAGGATGGCACCTATCTCTACACGCTGCCCTCGGTCGCCGACGACATCGACCTCGGTATCACCCATGTCATCCGTGGTGACGACCATGTCACCAATACCGGCGTGCAGATCGCGCTCTTCAAGGCGCTGGGCGCGGAACCACCCGCCTTCGGCCACCACAACCTGCTGACCGCCGTGACCGGGGAGGGGCTCTCCAAGCGCAGCGGTGCGCTGTCGATCGCCAGTCTGCGCGCCGACGGCATCGAGCCGATGGCGGTCGCGTCGCTCGCGGTGTTGACCGGCACGTCCGAGAACGTTGTCGCCGCGCGCGACATGGCCGAACTCGCCGGCCGCTTCGATCTCGCCTCGACCTCGCGGTCGGCCTCGAAGTTCGATCCGGCCGATCTCCTCGTCTTGAACCGCACGCTGCTGCATGGCACGGACTTCGCAGCGGTGGCGGAGCGCCTCGCCGCGCTCGGCATCACGGGCGCCCGGGCAGAGCCGTTCTGGCTCGCCGTGCGCGGCAATCTCGATCGGTTGGCCGATGCGGCAGGCTGGTGGCGGATCGTGACAGAGGGACCGACGCAAGCGCCGGACCTGTCGGACGAGGACCGCGCCTTCCTGCGCGCGGCTTTCGATCTGCTGCCCGCCGCGCCATGGGACAGCACGACCTTCAAGACGTGGATGGATCAGGTGAAGGCGGCGTCTGGCCGCAAGGGCAAGGCGCTGTTTATGCCCGTTCGCCTTGCGCTTACTGGATTGCCGTCCGGGCCGGAGCTCGCAGATCTATTGCCCCTTCTGGGTCCGGAAGGTACGCAGGCCCGACGACCCTGACCTTGCGCCCGGCATCGATGGCGAATTCGCCCGCCGCGGCTTCGGACAGGCGTTTCATGTCGTCGGTATTGAACGATCCTTCCCGGTTCGCCAGCGTCTCGGGATCCGCCGCAGGGTCGGGACGCGACGAGGGCAGGGCGATGGACGAGGTCTCGGCAGGCGCGCTGGTCGCTCCTTCGTCGGCGACGATGGAAAAGCTCTTCTTCACCGCCGTACAGGAGCAACCCTGCGGTCGGCTGAAGTTGACATCCCGGTATTTGAACGCCGTCGTGAGGTCCGTGTAGGGGCTGCCGTAGGAATCGACCATGTTCTCCGATTCCTCGTCCGGAACCCGGTGCGAATAGAGCTTGACCTCGGTGCCGGGGCACATGGTCTGGCAGTTCTGCTCGTCGCGCTGGAAGTCGGAACTGGAAGAGGAATAGGAGATCGGCCAGTAGTAGCCATCGCAGGTGCGCACGCACAGCGTGCGGTAGTTTCCGCCGCCACGCATCACCTCGAAACGGTTGCCGTTGCCGATAGTGGTGCGCACGCGCGCCGAGCCGTCATAGGCCTGGAATTCCTCATCCTCGCGCGGATCGACCCGCTTGATGCCGCCGCCGAAGAGCCGCTCGAAGAGGTTGCCGCCGCGCGGTTGTTCCCTTGCCGCCATTTCGGGCGCGCGATCCCGCCGCACGCCGCGGCAGTCGTTGGCGGCGATCGCACCGAGTAGTCTGTTGCGCTCGCGACGCGTGTCTCCACCGCTTCCACCCATGCGGGCGCGCGTGCGTTCGAGCTGGGCGAGGTTGCGCTCCATGCGGTCGAGGCCGCGGCCGATGGCGTCGCAGGCCGATCCGCCATTGTCGCGCGAGAAGAAGCCGCCGCCGCATCCCGCGCGGCGATACTGCTGTTCTCCCCTGCGGATCTGGGTGCGTTGCTGCTGGATCGCCTGATCGTAGCGGCGTGCCTGGGCCGAACTGCCGGAGCCGCCCGACGAAAGGCTTGCGAGCTGCGCCTCAAGCTGCCGGCAGGTTCGCGACTGGGCGTATGCATCGTTGGCGGAGACGGCGAAGCCCGCAGCGAGGACGAGCGCAAACGCCCGCACGGCGGCGAGCCACTTCACCGTCTGGAGCTTCCCATACATCGCCTGCCATCCCTTGATGGACGTTGGCGCGATCATGCGCGCCGAACATGAATGCCGTCTGAACGTGGACCGACGCTCCCACGAACGGAAGGCACAAGGTTAACCGCGCCTTACCGTCCTCAGCCGCCAGCGATCAGTGTCGGCGCATCTTGCGAGGCCTCGACGACGGCGAGCGCGGTCATGTTGACGATACCCCGCGAGGTTACCGACGGGGTTAGGATGTGCGCGGGCAGGCGGGTGCCAAGCAGGATCGGCCCGACATGCAGCGCATCCGTCATGGTCTTGACCGTTGTCAGCGCGATATTGGCCGCATCGAGATTGGGGAACACGAGCAGGTTTGCCTGGTCCTTCAGCACCGAATGCGGATAGACCCGCCGACGAAGTTCCTCCGACAGCGCGGAATCGCCGTGCATCTCGCCGTCGCTTTCGAGCTCCGGCGCGATCCGCTTCAGGATCGCCGCCGCCTCGCGCATCTTCAGTGCACTGGCGCTGTCGCGCGAGCCGAAGTTGGAATGGGACAGGAGCGCCGCTTTCGGCACGATGCCGAATCGGCTGATCGCCTCCGCGGCCAGCAGCGTCATCTCTGCGATCTCGTCGGCGCTTGGGTCGAGCGTGACATAGGTGTCGGTCAGGAAGGTCACGCCGCGCTGCGAGATCAGCATGGAGAGCGCCGACAGGTCGCGGTAGCGCACATCGGCTCGCGCACCGATGATCAGATTGACATTGCGCAAGTGCCGCTCGAACCGGCCTTCCAGGCCGCAAATCATCGCATCGGCATCGCCCCTGTGAAGCGCAAGCGCGGCAATGACGGTGGCATCGGTGCGCACCATGGTGCGCGCGGCCTCTTGCGTCACGCCCCGCCGGCCGGCGAGGCGGATCAGGAGGTCGACATAGTCGCGGTAGCGCGGATCGTCCTCTGGATTGACGATGGCGAAATCCGTGCCCGGACGGATCCTGAGGCCGTAGCGCCTGAGCCGAACGTCGATCACGTGGGGGCGACCGATCAGCGTCGGTTCGGCGGTGCCTTCCTCCAGCACCACCTGTGCAGCGCGCAGCACGCGTTCGTCCTCGCCATCGGCATAGATCACCCGCTTTCTCGTCGCCGTGCGGGCGGCGGCAAACACCGGCTTCATCACCAGGCCGGATCGGAACACGAAGCGGTTCAGCCGGTCGACATAGGCCTCCATGTCGGCGATCGGCCGTGTCGCCACACCGCTGTCCATCGCCGCCTGTGCAACAGCGGGCGCGATTCGCAGGATCAGCCGCGGGTCGAAGGGCGAAGGGATCAGGTAGTTCGGCCCGAACGTGGGTGTCTCGCCCGAATAGGCGCGCGCGGCCACGTCCGACGGCTCTTCGCGGGCAAGGGCCGCGATGGCGCGCACCGCCGCCATCTTCATCTCCTCGTTGATCGCGGTCGCGCCTGCATCAAGCGCTCCGCGGAAGATGTATGGGAAGCACAGCACGTTGTTGACCTGGTTCGGGAAGTCCGACCGTCCGGTGCAGATCATCGCGTCGGGCCGTGCGGCCCGCGCGAGCTCCGGCATGATCTCCGGCGTCGGATTGGCGAGCGCCATGATGAGGGGGCGGTCCGCCATCTCCTTGAGCAGTTCGGGCTTCAGGACCCCGGCAGCCGATAGACCCAGGAAAACATCCGCGCCGCCGATCACATCGGCGAGCGCACGGGCATTTGTGTCCTTGACGTAAGGGTCTTTCCAGCGGTCCATCTCGTCGACACGGCCCTTGTAGGCGACGCCAAACCGGTCGGTGACCCAGATGTTCTCGCGGCTCGCGCCGAGTGAGACGAGGAGATTGAGGCAGGCGAGGGCGGCGGCACCGGCGCCCGACGTGACGATCTTGACGTCCGGCAGCGACTTTCCGGCGACCTCCAGGCCGTTCAGAACGGCTGCCGCGACGATGATCGCCGTCCCGTGTTGGTCGTCGTGAAAAACTGGAATCCCCATCCGCGCCTTGAGCTGCTCCTCGACCTCGAAGCACTCCGGCGCCTTGATATCCTCCAGGTTGATGCCGCCGAAGGTCGGCTCCAACGCCGAGATCGCTTCGACCATGCGCTCGATTCCCGGCGCATCGATCTCGATGTCGAACACGTCGATGCCGGCGAACTTCTTGAAGAGCACGGCCTTGCCCTCCATGACCGGCTTCGACGCCAAGGGGCCGATATTGCCGAGGCCGAGCACGGCGGTGCCGTTCGAGACGACGCCGACGAGGTTGGCTCGGCCGGTGTAGAGCGCGGCCGCGCCCGGATCGTCCTTGATCGCGAGGCAGGGCGCGGCCACGCCAGGCGAATAGGCGAGCGCGAGGTCGCGCTGGTTGCCGAGCGGCTTGGTCGCCTGGATCTCCAGCTTTCCCGCCACCGGATAGCGGTGGAAGAACAGCGCCGCCTCGTCGAGATCGGACGATCGCGCCTTATCAGCTTCGCTGGTCATAGCGATTCCCCCTGCTTCATGCGAAACGATTAGCATGGGCGACGGAGAAGCGAACGCGCGAAAAAGCGAAAGCTGTTTCGCGCCGGCCTTTACCTGGCGACGACCTTCTGCCGCTGCTCGCCGAGGCCTGCGATGCCAAGCCGCATCTCGTCGCCGTCCTTGAGGAAGACCGGCGGCTTCATTCCGAGGCCTACGCCGGGTGGGGTGCCGGTCGTGATCACGTCGCCAGGCTCGAGAATCATGAACTGCGACAGGTAGGAGACAATCTGCCTGACCGTGAAGATCATGGTCGACGTGTTGCCGGTCTGCATGCGCTTGCCGTTGACGTCTAGGAACATGTCGAGGTTCTGCGGATCGGCGATCTCGTCCGGCGTCACGATCCAGGGACCGAGCGGCCCGAAAGTGGGCGCGCTCTTGCCCTTGATCCACTGGCCGCCGCGCTCTGCCTGGTATTCGCGCTCCGACACGTCGTTGCAGACCGCGTAACCGAAGACATGCTTCAGAGCGTCCTTCTCCTCGACATAGTCGCATTCCTTGCCGATCACGATCGCGAGTTCGACCTCCCAGTCGGACTTCACCGAGCCTTTCGGCAGCATCACGTCGTCGTTCGGGCCGGACAGGCAACTCGGCGCTTTCGAGAACACGATAGGTTCCTTCGGGATCGGCGCCCCGGTTTCCGCCGCATGGTCGGCATAGTTGAGACCGATCGCGATGAAATGGCCGATCCGCGACACCGGAGAACCGATCCGCACGCCCTTGGGTGCGGCGGGCAGGGTGGTCGGATCGATGTTCGCAAGGATCGACAGCAGGTCGAGCGAGACCGTCGCTGGCGAATAGTCCGCGACGACTGAAGATGCATCCCTGATGACGCCATCCTTGTCGAGAATGCCAGGCTTCTCCAGGCCCAAATCGCCGAAACGCAGCAACTTCATGTGTTTCCCCTCCCGAATTCAGATGTCAGGCGAACGAGTGCGACAATGCGGGTTCAAAATGCGCTGGGGTAGAGACCGCCGTCAATGCGCAGGTTTTGCCCGGTTATGTAGCCAGCATGCGCCGAGCAGAGGAAGGCGCAGGCCTTGCCGAACTCCTCGGGCGTGCCGAGACGGCCGGCCGGTATCTGCTTGTCCTGCTGCGCTGCATAGTCCTCGAGCGACATACCGGCCTTTTCCGCGCCAAACTTCGTCGTCACGCGGATGCGATCGGTGTCGAGCTTGCCGGGCAGCAGGTTGTTGATCGTGACGTTGCGGTTGGCGACGGTCTTTGCGATGCCGGCCATGAAGGAGGTGAGGCCGGCACGCGCGCCGGACGAGAGGTCGAGCCCGGGGATCGACGTGTAGACCGAAAGCGACGTGATGTTGATGATGCGCCCGAAGCCGCGTTCCATCATGCCGTCGATCACACCCTGCATCAGCTCGATCGGCGTCACCATGTTCTGCGTCACGCCGTCGAGAATCGCCTTCCGGTCGAGTTGGCGGAAATTGCGAGGCGGTGGACCGCCATTGTTGTTCACCAGGATGTCCGGGTCGGGGCAGGCGGCGAGCAGCGTCTTCTGCACCTCCGGCAGCGACACGTCGCCCTCGATCTCAGTCACGCGGACGCCGTAGGTGTCGCGGATATCCTGCGCCGCCGCGGCCAGAACCGCAGGGTCGCGGCCGTTCAGTACGAGCTCGACGCCCGCCTCCGCGAGCGCATCGGCGCAACCGCGCCCGAGCCCTCGGCTCGACGCGCAGATGATTGCCTTTCGGCCCTTGATCCCCAAATCCATGTCACGACCTCCTTCAAATCGGCGACAGAGGTATCCGCAGCCGCGCCAAACCACAACCGTCACACGTCTGTGATATGAATCGTGTCAGGGCATTGCGCGAAGGAAAGTCTGGTAATCGCAATGTCCGACGTCGAAACCCGAAGCTTTCGCACCCTGTTCATCTCCGACATCCATCTCGGGTCGAAGCCGGCCAAGGCCGAGTTTCTCATCGACTTCCTGCGCCAGCATCATGCCGAGACGATCTATCTTGTCGGCGACATTGTCGACGGCTGGCGTCTGCGGCGGTCTTGGCACTGGCCACAATCCCACAACGACGTCGTGCAGAAGCTGCTGCGTCAGGCGCGGAAGGGCGTGAAGGTGATCTATATCGCCGGCAATCACGACGAGTTCCTGCGCTCCTTCCAGGGCGAACACTTCGGCGGTGTGGTCGTCGCTGACCGCGCAATCCACGAAGGCTCCGACGGCCGGCGCTATCTGGTCATCCACGGCGACCAGTTCGACGGCATCGTCCACAACATCCGCTGGCTCGCCTATCTCGGCGATAAGGCCTACGACACAGCGATCGTGGTCAATCGCGTCGTCGCCTTCATCCGCCACAGGTTCGGGCTGTCCTACTGGTCGTTCTCGTCCTGGGCGAAGGTCAAGGTAAAGCGCGCGGTGAACTTCATCAGCGCCTTCCAGGACATCGTCGCTGAAGAGGCGCGGCGTCATGAGGTAGACGGCATCATCTGCGGCCACATCCATCACGCCGCGATCGAGACCATCAACGGCGTGCGCTACATCAACACCGGCGATTGGGTGGAAAGCTGCACAGCGGTGGCCGAGCATTTCGACGGACGCTTCGAAATCCTCACCTGGGCCAAGGTCACGCCTGAGCGCCAGGAGGATGACGGCAAGATCGCGGTGCTGAGGCCGGCCGCCGCTGCCTGACCGGCGGCTGGAGCAAGGCTCGTCCACTGCTGGCGCGCCCTCACGTGTAGGCGCGGCGGGGAGGACATGTTACGGCGCATGGGACAGTCACTCGGACTCCTTCCCGAATGCTCCCGCCACTTTCCAAAGAACAGCAGATCAAGCCGCACCGTTTCGAGCTGCGGATGTCCCTTCTTTACGCCTGCCTCTTCCTGCCGAATGGCATCCATCTGCCGTATTTTCCACTCTGGCTCGAGTATCACCGGTTCACGCCATCCGAAATCGCCTCGATCATCGCCATTCCGTATTTCGTCCGGATCTTTGCCGGGCCGGTGGTTTCAGCCTGGGCCGACCGCGCGCGTGATCGCGTACCCGTCCTGCTTGCCTGTGCGATCCTCTCTCTGGCCGCATGCGCCGGTTATCTGTTGCCGGCCACCTATCTGGTCGTGCTGGCCGTTTCGATCGTTTTGGCCATTGCCTGGGCACCCCAGACGCCTTTGTCCGATTCCATCGCCCTGTCCGGAGTTCGCCGCTACGGTGTCAACTATGCGTCCATGCGGGTCTGGGGGTCGATCTCCTTCCTGATCGTCAACATTGTCGGCGGCTACGTCCTCGCGGCGGCGGGGGCCGGCGTCGTCCCGTTGCTGATGCTGGCTGGGTTCGTCACGATACTCGCCGCCACCTTCATTGTCCCGCGTCTCGGCAAGCCGCGTCTCGCTGCCCCGACCCCGGCACAGACCATCCCGCAAGCCTCCTTCGCGCTGCGCCAACCGTATTTCGTCCTGATCATCGCCGCTTGGGCCTTGGCGCAGTCGAGCCATGCCTTCGCATATGCCTTTTCATCGATCTATTGGAAGACGCTCGGCATCGACGACGGCACGATCGGGCTCTTCTGGGCATTTTCGGTTCTGGCCGAGGTGATCATGTTCTTCCTGTGCGACCGCCTCTTTCCGCGTGCGCGTCCCGGTGTGCTGCTCGCAGTCGGAACCGGGCTCGGCGTTCTGCGCTGGATACTCTTTCCTCTGATCTGGCCGGCGGGCCTGGGCGTCGCTGGCTTCTACGCGGTGCAGGGCATGCACGCCTTCTCGTTCTCGCTCGCCTTCCTCGGTGGACAGAAGATGTTTTCCGAGACGGTTCCAGAGGAGCGGATGGGGGCAGCGCAGGGCGTTGCATTTTTCCTGATCATGGGCACGCTGGCGCTGTTCACTCTGGCGAGCGGTCCGCTCTACGAGGCGTTCGGCGTCGACGGCTTCTATGCGATGGCGCTGGTCTCGGGCATTGCCGCGAGCCTCGCCCTAGGGGCGCTTGCCTATCCCCAGAGCGCCCGTTCCGGCGGGTAGACCAGCGAGCCATCGTAGCGGAGGCCGGGCGCGCGGTCGCGGGCAAGAAGCAGAGGGCCGTCGAGGTCGACGAACTGCGCGCCTTGCGCAAGCAGCACCGCCGGCGCCATGGCCAGCGACGTGCCGACCATGCAGCCGACCATAATCTGGAAGCCTAGCTTCTGCGCCTCGGCCTTAAGCAGGATTGCTTCCGACAGGCCGCCGGTCTTGTCGAGCTTGATGTTGATCGCGTCGTAGCGGCTACGCAGCCGCGTGAGGTCCTCTCGCGTATGCAGGCTCTCGTCGGCGCATACGGGCACGGGCCGCGCGATTTTCGCCAGCATCCCGTCATTGCCGGCGGGCAATGGTTGCTCGATCAGGGAGACGCCGCATTCCGCTGCGATCGACATATGGCGGGCGAGGTTATCTTCGCTCCAGCCCTCGTTCGCATCGAGGATGATACGGCTGTCGGGCGCCCCGGCTCGGACGGCGCGGATGCGTGCCTCGTCGTCGGCGCTGCCGACCTTGACCTTCAGCACCGGCCGCGCCGCCTGCGCCTTTGCCTGCGCGCCCATTTCGTCGGCGTCACCAAGCGAGAGCGTGTAGGCGGTGGTGAGCGGGGAGGGCACAATATCGCCCAGGGCCGTCCAGATGGGCACCTGGGTCGCCTTCGCCTCAAAATCCCAGAGAGCGCAGTCGACTGCGTTACGAGCCGCGCCCGCCTGCAACAACTTCGCGAGTTCGTCCTTGGATGCGCCGACCTCGATCGCCTCGCGGGCCGATTCGATCTGCGCGATCACGCTGTCGATCGTCTCGCCGTAGCGTCCGTACGGCACGCATTCGCCGCGCCCGACATGATCCCCCTCATTGATCGCGCAAGTTACCACGAGCGCCTCGGTCTTGGACCCGCGCGAAATCGTGAAGCTGCCGGCGATGGGGAAAGATTCGGCTGTGATCGAAAGGACACGTGACATCGATGCTCCGTCGCAACTGGCGGCGGTCCAAGTGACAGGCCGGCTCAGCCGGGCTAAGACGGCACTCATGTTGACCAAAGCTTCCCCGGACGCAAGCGGGGCGCGTTCGAACGCTCCCCGCGTCGAGGCGCAGGTCGAAGGCGTGCATCTGGCCTGCCGTCTGTCCGGTGCGTGGAACACCCAGACCGTCGCCGGGGTAGACGACGAGATGCGCGCGCTCGAGAAGAAGCAGGGCGTGCGGGAAGCCGTGATCGATCTGTCGGCCGTCTCGGCGATGGACACCGCCGGAGCCTGGTTGGTGAAGCGGCTGTCGACCGGGCTGGAGGCGCAGGGTGCCCGTGTCGAGGTGCAGGGCGCCTCTTCTTCGTCCGGCCAACTCCTCGTTGCGGTGGATGACGCCGCGCATCAGGAGCTTCCCAAGCCTGTGGCCGGCCGCCCGACCGGTGTCATCGGCCTGCTCGATTCGCTCGGCCGGAACGTCTTCACCTTCCGTGACGATTTCCTGATGAGCATGCACATTCTCGGCGCGACGATCCGCGGCGCGCAGATGAAGCTCGGGCGTGGCCACGCGGTGAATCCGGCTGCGATCGTCAGCCAGATGGACAAGATGGGCATCGGCGCGATTCCCGTCGTGCTTTTGATGTCCTCCATCATCGGCGCGATCATCGCCCAGCAGGGCGCCTTCCAGCTGCGCTATTTCGGCGCCGAGATCTTTGTGGTCGACCTGGTCGGCATCCTGGTCCTGCGCGAGATCGGCGTGCTGCTCACGGCGATCATGATCGCTGGCCGCTCCGGCAGCGCAATCACCGCCGAGATCGGCTCGATGAAGATGCGCGAAGAGATCGACGCGCTGACAGTCATTGGCCTCAATCCGGTCGGCGTGCTGGTCTTTCCGCGGCTGGTGGCGCTGGTCGTTGTCCTGCCCTGCCTCACGATCGCAGCGAATTTCGCGGCCATCATCGGCGCGATCGTCGTCAGCCAGGTCTATTCCGGCATCTCGCCCACCACCTTCATCGACCGTATGCGCGACGCGATCGACCTGTCGACGGTCTTCGCCGGCCTGATCAAGGCGCCGTTCATGGCGCTAATTATCGGCATCATCGCCTCGGTCGAGGGACTGAAGGTCGGCGGCAGCGCCGAATCGCTCGGCACCCACGTCACCTCGTCGGTGGTGAAGTCGATCTTTGTCGTCATCGTCGTCGACGGCCTGTTTGCGATGTTCTACGCGGCGATCGACTTCTGATGGAGACCAACGGAGCGACACATCCGAATGGGGCGGAGTTGGGCGGCGAGCCGGAGGTCGTCATCTCGGCCGAGGACGTTACCGTCGCCTTCGGCGACAAGGTGGTGCTGGACAAGCTCTCCCTCGACGTGCGGCGCGGCGAGATTCTCGGCTTCGTCGGCGCCTCGGGCGCCGGCAAGTCGGTCCTGCTGCGCACGATCCTCGGCCTGACGCGCAAGCGCTCCGGCAAGATACGGATCTTCGGCATCGACCTCGACACCGTGAGCGAACGCGACCGGGTCGCTATCGACATGCGGCTGGGCGTTTTGTTCCAGCACGGCGCGCTCTTCTCGTCGCTGACGGTGATGGAGAACGTCCAGGTGCCTATGCGGGAATATCTCGACCTGCCGCGAAAGCTGATGGACGAGCTTGCGCGTCTCAAGATCGAGCTTGTCGGCCTGCCGCCGGACGCGGCGGCGAAATTCCCGTCCGAGCTCTCCGGCGGCATGATCAAGCGTGCGGCCCTTGCGCGTGCGCTGGCGCTCGATCCGGACATCGTCTTCCTCGACGAGCCGACGTCAGGCCTCGACCCCATCGGTGCCGCCGCCTTTGACGAGCTGGTCCAGAAGCTGCGCGACACAATGGGGCTCACCGTCTACATGGTCACCCACGACCTCGACAGCCTGTTTTCCGTCTGCGACCGCATCGCCGTCCTCGGCGAGAAGAAGGTGATGGTGCAGGGCACGGTCGAGGATATGCTCGCCAGCGAGAACGCCTGGGTAAAGTCATATTTTCGCGGCAAACGCGCACGACAGCTCGATCTGACGACGCGACAGGAACACGGAGCCTGACGGGATGGAGACCAAGGCCAATTACGTCGCGGTCGGCATATTCACGCTGGTGATGCTGCTGGCTGCTTTCGGCTTCGTCTACTGGACGGCCGGGACGGGCGGCGGCGACTTCGCCACGCTCCGCATCAAGATTCCGGGCTCCGCCTCGGGTCTGGGCCGCGGCAGTGCCGTGCTGTTCAACGGCGTCAAGGTTGGCGACGTCACCCGTATCTTCATCGACGTCAACGATCCGACGGTCGCGCTGGCCGACACCAAGATCGACCGCCTGACCCCGATCACAAAGTCGACGATCGCCGATGTTGGCCTCGCCGGCCTGACCGGCCAGGCCTCGATCGAGCTCAAGGGTGGCGTGGTCGGCGAAGAGAACCTGCTGGCGCTCGCCGAGGCGAACGGGACGGTGGCCGAGATCACCGCCAACCCTTCCGCACTCGGCAACATCCTGCAGCTGACGCAGAACTTCCTCACCCGCGCCGATGGTGTGCTGAGCAGCGTCGAGGACTTCGTCAACGACGTGAAGACGCCCTTGGTCGCCACGGTCGAGAATGCGCAGAAATTCTCCGAGGCGCTCGGGCGCAACTCCGACAACATCGACCAGTTCCTGGCGAGCGTCGGCGATCTCTCGAAGACGCTGAGCGCCGTGTCCGGCCGTCTCGACAGCACGCTGGCCGCAGCCGAAGATTTGCTTAAGACAGTCGACAAGGAGAAGGTCACGACGATCGTCAGCAATGTCGAGACCTTCACCAGCGATCTCAAGGGCGCCTCGGACAATCTCGAAGCGATGATGTCGGGCGTCGACAAGGCCGTAGCTTCGATCACGACCCTGTCGCAGAACGCGACTGGAACGCTCTCCAAGGTCGACGAGATCGTCGCGAGCGTCGATCCGGCGACTGTCCGCTCTGCCATCGACGGCATCAAGCAGACCACCGAGACCGCGCGAAAGGCGGCGGATGACATCTCGAAGGTGACCACGAAGTTCGGCAACCGCTCCGAGGAGATCGACAAGATGATCAGCGATGCGAGCCAGCTTGCCGAACGGCTCAACGCCGCCTCGGTGCGTGTCGACGGGATTCTTGTGAAGGTCGACAATCTGCTCGGCTCGGACAATGCCGACGGCTTGATGGTGCAGGCGCGCGAGACGCTGCTGTCGTTCCGCCAGGTTGCCGACACGCTCAACGCCCGCATGGGAACGATCACCGACGGGCTTGCCCGCTTCAGCGGCCAGGGTTTGCGAGACGTCGAGGCTCTCGTGCGCGACAGCCGCCGCTCGGTGAACCGGATCGAGGAGGTGATCAGCGATCTCGGCCGCAATCCGCAGCGCATTATCGCCGGGGGAGAAGGCGAGGTGCGCCAGTACGACGGCCGCGTGCGGCGTTGACATTGGTCGTTCCGCCCCCCACACAGATTGCGCTATTCAAGCATCCGACGCTTCCCGGGCAGGGGGCGTCCGTCGGAGAGGTGGGTTTGAAGTCTGGACGGTTGCTCATCGCTGGGGCGCTCATCAGCTCTGCCTTGTCGGGCTGCGCCGTGCTCGGCGGCGGCACGCCGGCGCTCGACACCTATGAGCTGTCGGCCGCGCAGACTTCCGAATCCGGCCCGCGCCGCTCCCGCGCCCAGATCCTGATCGCCGAGCCGTCGGCGTTGAAGTCGCTTGACGGCCAGAACATCGTCATCAAGCCGAGCCCCGGCGAAATCCAATATCTGAAGGGCGCGCAGTGGGCGGACCGCCTGCCGAAGGTCGTGCAGGCGAAGCTCGCCGAGGCGTTCCAGTCGACCGGCCGCGTTGGCGGCGTCGGCAAGCCCGGCGAGGGGCTCGCGATTGACTACCAGGTCATCACCGAGATCCGTGCGTTCGAAATCAGGCTCGGCGGCGGCGACCGGGCTTATGTCGAGCTGTTCGTGCGCATCCTCAACGATCGCAACGGCACTGTGCGCGCCTCCCGCAGCTTCACCGCGCAGGCATCCGTCAGCGGTGCGGGCAATCCGGCTTACGCGGCCGCGTTGGACAGGGCCTTCCAGGGTGCCACCGACGAGATCGTCGACTGGTCGCTGGGAAGGATCTAGCGTGCTCCGCATCCACCGCGTCAAGGTCGACTCGATCTACATTCCCACCGAACGCCGCAAGACCTTGCATCCCGAGACGGCCCGCGCCCTGGCGGAAGACATTCTCGAAAACGGGATGAAGATGCCGATTCAGGTCCGGTTCGACGGCAAGCGCCATATCCTGATCGAGGGGCTGCACCGCTTGGAAGCTGCCAAGTTTCTTGGGGAGACCGAGATCGACGCCTACCTGGTCCAGGCGCGAAAGCACTAACGGACTGAACGCGGGCTTCGTCAGCCCTTGCGACGGCGGCAGCGCCAGTTCCAGTCGCGCTCCGGCCCAACGTCCACATGTACGGAATTGGTGTGGCAGTAGGTGCCGACGCCGCCGCGTCCCGGCATCGTCCGGACGTAGGTGGCGAGATCCCATTTGCTGACGCCTTCGAGCTGGATATCGGCAGCGGCGCAATACATGTGCATGGAGCGGCGGGCCCCGCGCACGCGTTTGTTGTATTCCGGGCTACGGTAGCCGGAGGTGACGACGACGCGCTTGCCGAACCGCTGCTCGATCTGCTTCAGCATCCGCACCAGCGACGGCTTCAGGCAGGCCACGTCGACGCTTTCGCGTTGCTTCAGCAGGCCGTTGGGCGCGAGACGTGCCATGCCCGCGGCGGACGCATACTGAACCGGAGTCTCCTCGTCCTCATGGACGTCGACGTCGCTGTCGTCGTCCAGACTGTCGCGACGCTTGATCTCGAACAGCGACGACTGGCGCACGCCAGGTAGTGAATTCATCCGCTCGACGCCGAGGGAGGCCTTCGAGGCGGAGTTCTCCTCCGGATCGATCGCGGCGAGTTGGATGACGGGCTTGGGCTTCTGCGCCGTCGGCGCCGACATCACTGGCGCTTCCTGGGGTGTCTGTGAGAAGAAGCCTGCAAGGAAGCCCTTCTTCTTCGGCTCCTGCTGCGGCGCGAAGCTGTTTGCGGCTGCTGCGGGGGCCGGTTCCGCCTGTGTCGCTTGGGCTAGGGCAGGGCTTGCCGCCGCGGCTTCCTGGGCAGTGGCGCTCGGCTGTGCCTGGCTTGTGTCGGCGGCCGGCTTCTCGGCGGATTTGCTTGCGAGGTCGATCAGTGGCTTGGCCGGCTCATCCGCCGTCTTCGCAGGCTGCTCGGCCGTCGCTTCCTGGTTGGTGGCGGCCGCGGCCGCGTCGGCCGGTTTCGACGTCGGCACGAAATTGGCCGCATCGATGTCTGCGGCTTGCTCGACTGTCAGCGGGGTGATGCCCGGCTCGGTAGCTGTGTCGGCGCTTTCGGCCGTCGTCGGCGAAGCATAGGCAGGATTGGTGACTTCGAGACTTTCCAAGCCGCCGGCGGTGCAGCCGGCGAGTGAAAGAGCCAGAACGGCCGCGCCCGCGGCAAACATCCGTCTCATCGCTGGGCGCGATACGTCAGCTGTCAAAACAGTCCCCTTGTCCGGTCGCGTCCCTTGCGGGTTCAACCTCGATCCGTCGCGCAAATCACTCGCTCGGCGTGGCCGAAAAGACGCGATGGCGCACTAAAATGCAAGCCCACCTTGTTCCGGGGCTAGGGTGCAATTGGGGCGACAACGTGATCGCGGCCGCTCGGTGCCATCGTCCATATCCGTCAGGCTTTCGCCCTTACATATTCGCCGGGCGCGTCGCCGAGCGGCTCGAGCTTCGTCGCAGCTCCCCGCGCGCCGACGCGCTGGTTGTCCAGCCGCTCGACCCATCGCTGCCAGTGTGGCCACCAGGACCCTGGATTCTCCTTGGCCTTGGCGACCCAGGTATCGAAGTCTCCGACGGGCTTACCGTCCGTCCAGTGTTGGTACTTCTTCGCCGCCGGCGGATTCACGACGCCCGCGATATGGCCTGACCCGGCCATGACATATTCGACCTCGCCGCCGAAATAGGCGCAGCCGGTGAAGACCGAGCGCGCCGGCGCGATGTGATCCTCCTTGGCAGCGAGGTTGTAGACCGGGATTTTTATGTCGGAGAGTGACAATTTGTGACCGCCGAGATTCATGCGGCCCGTCGCCAGCGCGTTCTCCAGATAGCAGTTGCGCAGGTAGTAGGAGTGGTTGGCGGCACTCATCCGGGTCGAATCCGCGTTCCAGTAGAGCAGATCGAACGGCATCGGCTCCTTGCCGCGCATGTAGTTGTTGACCACGTAGGGCCAGATCAGGTCGCCCGAGCGCAGCATGTTGAAGGCGGTCGCCATGCGATTGCCTTCGAGATAGCCCTTCTCACCCATGGCTTTCTCGAGGAGCGATATCTGCTCCTCGTCGACGAAGACCTTGAGGTCGCCGGCATAGGTGAAGTCAACCTGCGTGGTGAACAGGGTCGCGGACCGGATGCGGGTGTCGCCCTTCTTCGCCATCAGCGCCAGCGCGGCTGCGAGCAGCGTGCCGCCGACGCAGTAGCCGATCGCGTTGACGGAGGTCTCGCCAGTCTCCTTCGCCACCGTGTCGAGACCGAACTCCAGCCCGTCGCGAATATAATCCTCCCAGGACATGCGCGCATGCCGCTCGTCCGGATTGACCCAGGAGATGACGAACACCGTGTGCCCTTGCGACACCGCCCAGCGGATGAAGGATTTCTCCGGATTGAGATCGAGGATGTAGAACTTGTTGATCCAGGGAGGGCAGATCAGCAGCGGCCGTTTCAACACCGTATCCGTCGCAGGCTCGTACTGGACGATCTCGGCGACGGCGCTACGCGCCACCACCTTTCCCGGCGTCGTGGCGATGTTGCGTCCGACCTCGAATGCCGAATAGTCGGCCTGCCTCAGCTTCAGATCGCCACCGCCGGCCGCGATGTCCTCGGCCAGCATCTTCATACCGCGCACCAGGTTCTCGCCGTTCGAGGCGACGGTCTCGCGGAAGAGTTCGGGATTGGTGAGGATGAAGTTGGAGGGCGAGATCGCGTTGGTGATCTGCTTGACGTAGAACGTCGCCTTGTGACGCGTGTGCGGGTCGAGTCCCTCGGCGTGGGTGACGAGATCCGATGCCCAGCGCGAGGTGACGATGTAGACCTGCTTCAGGAAATCGAAGAAAGCGTTCTTGGCCCATTCGGGATCCTGGAAGCGCTTGTCGCCGCGGTCCGGCTGGACGGCATCCTCCACCGGCACCTCGCTCGACAGCTTGCGGATCGAATTCGCCCAGATGTTCATGTAGCCGGAAAACAGCCGCGTCTGGGCCTCGAGCGCGCGCGACGGCTCCGACAGCCAGTATTCAGTGACCTTGGAGAAAGTCTTGACCAGATCGGCCATCGGCTCGCCGACCGTGTCCTTGACCTCGCCCCGTTCGCGCGGCGCCGTCCACGCGGCCGCCGCCTGACCCGCCGCCTCCACCATACGGGCAAGGTTGAGGGCGAATTTGTCCGGATCCTTCACGAGATACTGAGCGACATCGGGCTTATCCTGATTGGATTCGCCGCCGTGCTGTTTATCGGCCATATCTCGCTGCCTCCCGAGGCCTTTTATTGACACATTATCATGGCACGCGCATCAGCGTCCAACAGCGGACGCGATTGCGACGACTTGTCATGCGTCTAGCGTGATGGCAGGTGGGGATTATGACGAGATCATTCGCTGCGAGAATTTTCTTTCTGTCGACCGCCATGAGCGCCGCTCTGGCTGCGTCGGCATGCCAGACAGCGCGCCTGGAGGATCTTGCGCCGCTCCCCGGTGTGCGCAACACCGGCACGACACCCAATCTCAACGTGGCTCCGAAGGCTGAGACGACCCAGTTCAGCGAGGCGGACAAGAACGCCAAGACCGCAGAGCTCAAGGCCGCACTGAGCAATCAGGGCGTCAAAGGGCAGGGCGGCGGTGCCAATGCGTCCGCCGCACAGATTCGCAAGGCGGCGCAGGCGCAGACCCAGACGCTGAAGGAAATCGAGGGCGAATAGTCGCCCGCCGCTCTATTCCCCGCCCCGGCGAATGCGTGTATATCGCCGCGCAACCTTCTCCATACCGTCGGACACCGTCATGGAAGACTTCCACAAGACCCGCAGGCTCCCCCCTTACGTCTTCGAGCAGGTCAACCGGTTGAAGGCCTCCGCCCGGTCGCGCGGCGCCGACATCATCGACCTCGGCATGGGCAATCCGGATTTGCCGACGCCGAAGGCCATCGTCGACAAGCTGGTCGAGGTCGTGCGCGATCCGCGCACCCACCGCTACTCGTCCTCGCGGGGCATTCCGGGCCTGCGTCGCGCGCAGGCCGCCTACTATGCCCGCCGCTTCGGCGTGAAGCTCAATCCCGAAACCCAGATCGTCGCCACCCTCGGCTCAAAGGAAGGCTTCGCCAACATGGCGCAGGCCATCACCGCCCCAGGCGACGTGGTGATCTGCCCGAACCCGACCTATCCGATCCATGCCTTCGGCTTCATCATGTCCGGTGGCGTCATCCGCTCGATTCAGGCTGAGCCCGACGATGGCTTCCTGCCAGCACTGGAGCGCGCCATCAGGCATTCGATCCCCAAGCCGCTGGCCCTGATCCTCAATTATCCGTCGAACCCGACGGCCCATGTGGCTTCGCTCGATTTCTACAAGGACGTCGTCGCCTTTGCCCGCAAGCACGAGCTCATCATCCTGTCGGATCTCGCCTATTCCGAGATCTATTTCGATGGAAATCCGCCGCCGTCGGTGCTGCAGGTCCCGGGCGCGATGGACGTCACCGTCGAGTTCACCTCGATGTCGAAGACCTTCTCCATGCCCGGCTGGCGCATGGGCTTCGCGGTCGGCAACGAGCGCCTCATCTCGGCGCTGACGCGGGTGAAGTCTTATCTCGACTATGGTGCATTCACCCCGATCCAAGTCGCCGCCACCGCCGCGCTCAACGGCGAGGGTAGCGACATCGCCGAGGTGCGCGAAATCTATCATCGCCGCCGCGACGTCATGGTCGACGCCTTCGGCAAGGCCGGGTGGAAAATCCCGGCGCCAGCCGCGACCATGTTCGCCTGGGCGCCGATCCCGGAGCCGTTCCGGCATATGGGCTCGCTCGAATTCTCCAAGCTTCTGATCGAGAAGGCGGAAGTTGCCGTCGCTCCCGGCGTCGGCTTCGGCGAGCACGGCGACGACTATGTCCGCCTTGCGCTTGTCGAAAACGAGCACCGCATCCGCCAGGCCGCGCGCTCGATCAAGCGCTTTCTGGCGACCAGCGGCGCGCCGGCCGACAACGTGATACCGCTCAGCGCCCGTCGCTGAGCCGATTTCCATCCGGATGACCTGAAGGGCGCGGAGACGATGGCCGAAGCTTTGCGTATTGGAATTGCCGGTCTCGGCACGGTCGGCGCGTCCGTCGCGCGCGTCATGCAGGCGAAGGCCGCCGAGCTGACGCGCCAGTGCGGCCGCGATCTCGTCGTCACCGCCGTATCCGCCCGAGACCGTTCGCGCGACCGCGGCGTCGACCTGTCGGGCGCTGCCTGGTTCGAGGATCCGGTTGCGCTGGCCAAGTCGACTGACATCGACGTCTTTGTCGAGTTGATCGGCGGTGAAGAGGGGCCTGCGCGCACGGCGGTCAAGACCGCGCTCGAGGCGGGCCGTCACGTCGTTACCGCAAACAAGGCACTTCTTTCCAAGCACGGTCTGCCCCTCGCCGAGATCGCCGAGAAAAAGGGCGTGCTCCTCAACTACGAGGCCGCCGTCGCCGGCGGCATCCCGGTGATCAAGACGCTGCGCGAGTCGCTCGCCGGCAACTCGGTCAGCCGTGTCTTCGGCATCCTCAACGGCACCTGCAACTACATCCTGACGCGCATGGAGGCCGAGGGCATCTCCTTCGAGGCCTGCCTCAAGGATGCGCAGCGGCTGGGATATGCCG